>JAEIGA010001426.1_pt1 | contig 37391 bp, 40 predicted proteins | sample 9270691 | NCBI WGS metagenome assembly JAEIGA01 (sample SAMN17057246, study PRJNA624740) | gut metagenome | biome: biome; isolation source: fecal sample | host: Bos grunniens | place: China: Xizang | collected 2019
TGATGCTAGTCGTATTGGTTGAACCGTTGATTACATCTACAATAGAGAATCCCTCTATTACCGTGCTCGGCAACAGTGCGGAATTTGTAGCCTCTACAGCCGTACCAGCTTGCACACGGAGGGTGCCTGACGGGCTTGCCACGCCGGTAATGAAGGAGGAAGCCCATGCTGTAGGGGCCGACTGTGCATAATGTGCGGTGCTCGCGCTTAACGCATTTGCTGCAAAGCCCGCGGACTGTGCGGACTCTGCCCATTTCGGGTACAGAGAAGAACCGTTAAGCCCGGAAATCGCCGTACGGAACCACGGGTCAATAGAGCTTTCAATGGATGTAATGAGCCCACCGCCGCCTCCACCATGTCCGGCGAGAGCGGAGCCGTCAATAGAGGAAATGAGGTTGTTCGCGTCGTAGCCGAACGTAAGTTCGTCCTGCTTTCCGCTTGCAGCACTTTCCGCGTAGGAAGAGGCAATAGCGGAAACCGCCGCGCTGTCAGGCAACGAGGAAATAAGGCGCCCCGTTCCATCGTAGTAGGCACTGGTTGCAAGCGATGCGTTGGCGGCCTGTCCTGCACGGGATGCACTGATTGGAGCTTCGTTAACAGAAGTCAAGTACGCCGTACCTGCATGGAGCTGGGTTGCGGTGCTGGAAACGACCTGGTAGCCCGAAGCAATGGCGGAAACATCCGCGGAATTAGTCGGGGCGAACCCTGCGCTTACCGCGGAGAATGGAAGACCTGAAAGTGAAGAAAGTACCTGCATTTAAACCTCTGCTATTCCTAGTGCGCTTGCGTAGATGTAGTCGCCCGATGGCTGGTAGGCCGTCATCCCGGCAACATCCTGGTAGGCAGTCATCCCGGCAACATCCTGCTTTCCGGAAACCGAGGATTCAACATAGGCGGAATCCACGAAGCCGCTCTCGTTTGCCGTCGTGTAGTACCCGGTCAAAGAACTGTTGTATGCGTAGTCCCCGCTCGGCTGGTATGCGCTCATGTCAGCCGTCAGCTGGTAGTCGCTCAAGTCTACGCCCGTGATGAACCCGCTCGGGTTGCTACTTGGGTAGAACTCGGAGGATGCGCTCGCGTCCAACTTTGAGGACAAACTGGAAGCATCCGCGTAGTTCCCGCTCGGGGCAAACTGGGAGGATGCCGTGGCGTCAAGCTTGGAGCTGACCGATGAATCCACATAGGCGGTAGTTGCGTAGTTGCTAAGGTCTACACCCGTGATGAATCCCGAGGGGTTACTGGTGGAATAAAACTCGCTAGAAGCGCTCGAGTCCATCTTTGCGGACAAACTTGATTCCTTGGCGTAGTCGCTAAGGTCAACACCCGTAATGAACCCCGATGGGTTCCCCGTGGAGTAGAACTCGGAGGAAGCCGACGCATCCAACTTCGAGGACACGCTCGATTCCTTGGCGTAGTCGCTCAAGTCAACGCCCGTGATGAAGCCACTCGGGTTGCTGGTGGAATAGAACTCGCTAGAAGCCGATGCATCCAACTTGGAGGACACGCTCGATTCCTTGGCGTAATCAGAAAGGTCAACACCCGTGATGAATCCCGATGGGTTCCCCGTGGAGTAGAACTCGCTGGAAGCCGATGCGTCCAACTTGGAGGACAGGCTGGAATTAAACGCGTAGTCACCCGTCGGGGCGAACTGTCCCGCCCTTACCCCGATAACAACCTCGCCGCCCGACTCGTAGGCGCTCATCGTCTCGTCAACGGAAAGCCCCGTGGAATCGACCGCGATTGTATCCGCGGTGTTGTCAACGATTACCGGGTAGATGCCCGTGTACTCGTGTCCGCCCATCCCTGCAAGTGCCGAACCGTCGATGCTCGAAATGGCGTCTCCCGAGTAGCCGAAAGTAAGGGCGCTCTGGTAGTTCCCGGAGGGCTGGAATTGGGAGCTAGCGCTGGCATCCAGCTTGGCGGACAGTGCGGAAGCGTCAGCATAATTTCCACTAGGTTGAAACTGTGAGGACGCCGAGGCGTCCAGCTTTGAAGACAAACTAGAATTGTACGCGTAGTCACCCGTCGGCTGATACCCGGTCAACGAGGAGTTATAAGCGTAGTCACCTGACGGCTGATAGGCAGTCAACGAGGAGTTGTACGCGTAGTCACCGCTCGGAGCGAACTGGGAGCTTGCGCTCTCCGGAAGCATACCCGTAACGGAAATTACGTTAGCTGAATCGATGTTGATGCCTTCACCCGCGGAGTAACCAACGGAACCACCGCCACCGCCGCCGACAATGCCGTCAACCTCGTCGTTGTACCAAGTCCTCGCGGCAAGCCCGATGGACATCGTTTCCGAGCTCCGGACATAGTAGAGGACATCGACCGATTCCGCTCCCTCCGTCTCACCCTTGAAGTCGAAAGAGACCCTCTGACAAGGCATAGACGGGTCAACAATGCCATGCTGGACTTCCTTCTGTACGCCGCCAACAACCAAGGCAGCCATCACTTCTACAGTGTGGATTGCCGTAGGTACACCCTGTACCATCTCGACGGAACCCGCGAGGTCGAAAGCCCCGGAGTGTCCCGGGTACCACCCGGATTCATACGGGATTGAACCCTGGGTGCTCACGGCCTGCAATTCCTGCCACTCGTCGGCTTCCGCGATGTGGTCAAGCAGGGAAAGCTTGGCTCCCCAACGGGCTCCCTCGAGGTCATAGGAAGTGCTAAGGTCGAACGTGATTACGCCCGCGTCAACATAGGAAGTGACCTTTACGGTGCCATCCCCGGAAACGACATTGTATTCCTTCCCGAGGGTGCTACCCGTGCCGCCGCCGCAAGGAACCATCTTCCTCACGGTGAACTGTTCCGCCCCGTAGGCATCCCGGACTTCCAGCCGGTACACCCGGGCGGCATCCACGAATGTTCCTAAAGCGCGCCCGTCGGCGTCAAGGGAAAGCGGGTTGCTAAGTACGGTGCCGTCCTCGTCGCGGAGTTCGGCGCGGTCGTCGGTGCCTTCGTAGAAGACATTGAGGGTACCCCCGGCATTGGGGATGCCGTCCTTCCTAACAAACTGGTTCACCGGGTCGAATAGTCTAGCGTACTTGATTGCCATCGTAAATCCTTTTCTAATGGTGAAAGTAGGGGCCTACTGGGCCGCCGGTATCGGTATCGCCCCGTCGAACACATGGTTGTAGCTACCGCCTAGAACCACCTTGAAAGCGTCGTTTGTGAGCGTCTTGTCCCAAGCGCAAAGCGGGGTGTACATTATGTAAGGGAACGCGAACGGGGTCGCTATAGAGCCGTCAGAGTGGCCGAAACCGGTGTACCTCGGGTCGTACGGGGTGACCGCCTTGGCCGTAGTCGCGATTTCCCACTCGTTGTCCGCGTTGAACGAACCGCCGTCGTCCACGGTCACCGGTACGCAGAACACCGATACGGTCTTCGCGTGGGTGGTGAAGTAGATGTGCTTGCTGGCGTTGGGATTGTCACCGTCGAAATTGATGGCATGCCAAAGTTCGTTGAAGTTCCGCTCGCCCTCCCCGAAGCTACCCGGGCAGTTACCCTCGTTGTTGTGGTAGGCCACCTTGTAGCCCCAAATGGTGCGACCCGGGGAATCGTCCCCCGTGAGCCACCCGAGGTCAACCGCGATTCCCTTCAGGAACCTGTGCTGCATGTCGCCCGCCCAGAACGGCATCGTCACGCCGCTGTTCGTGGTGTTGAAGAGGTTACGGGAAATGTGGATGTTCTGTACGCCGACATTGTAGATTGCCGGGTTCTCCGCGCCGTCCCCGCAGTTAGCCCCGAGGTGCAATCCGGAGCTACCCGCGAAGATGTTGTCGCAGGCATTCACCCCGAGCTTCCACTCGGCCCCGTCGTGGTACGGGTAGATGTAAATCGGCGTATCGGACACCTCGCAGCCCTTCATGAAGAGGTTGTTGCTGTAGATGTAACCGCCGACAAAGGAACACTCCCTAGCGTCGATTGCGTTGTGGAACAGGTAGTCGTCGGTGTTGGACGGGCCTATCTTGTGGCCGTTCATGGCGATATCCGTATCCCGGAGGTTAAGCCCGGTAACAATCGTGTCGAGGTCTATCCCGAGAGCAAGTGTGCAGAGCCGGGCGATTACCGACGGGGACTGGCAGTAGGTAATCGTGGCCGTCGTACGGAGCATACGGAAGTTCGCAGCCCCGAGTGCAAGCGCGTCGGCAACCACGTTCTCCAATAGAGTGTCCGAGGTGCGCGCGATGGCGGTAAAGTGGCCGTTAGCGATTTCAGTAAACGGCATGTCGGCCGTAACGAGAGCACCCACTCTACCCTGTAGGTCAAGCCGGGTGATACCGTTCGCTGCCGCCCAAAGGATGTACGCGTTCGGGGAGTCGAAGTTAGCAAGTTCCACGGTGTTGATTGCCGGGCGGCAGTCGGTGTGGTGGGTAGGCCAAATCCCGAAGTCCCAGTCCGCATCCGCGAACATCCTGTCGGAAACACTCATGGCGCTGAACCGGGTGAACCAGTGGGTCGAAAGGGCGCCCGGGGCGACATCGCATTTCATAATGGAGAGCACCCCGGTACCGGTCATGGTAATTGCCCGGCCCGTTATCCTCTGTGAAGATACGGTCCTGCCCGAGTTGAAAGTGGAATCCACAAAGTAGTTGGTGAGGCACTGGTGGAGTTCCCTCGCCCCGCAGCCCCAAAACGCGGTAACCGAGCGGAACCAAGAGGACTCCGCGGTCGCCTGGTCGGTAAAGGTGAAGTCAGCCACAAAGGAGTTCGTGGCGGTCACCTCCGCGCTACGGCAAACGAAGGATGCATTCGTGAACTTCGCGCCCGCGTCAAACGCGATTGTCTTCGGTGTGCTAAGGATGCCTACCGATATGTATGTCCCGGACTGGAAACGGGGAACCGGGGGAAGCTTGATGTTCCACTGGCCGACCGTAGCCGGGTAGGTCAGGAATGCGCTCATGTTGGATTCCGATGCCGGGAGCACCCCGTACCACGCCGAAGGCATGTACCTGGAGTCCGAGAGGAGAATCCAGCGGCCGGTATCGTGTGCCGCGGAAGCGACAATCGAACCGCCGTCCTCGTTCACCGTGCAGGTCGGGTCCCATACAAAGTAACGAACACCACAGTCGTTCGCCGAGTTGTACCCGATGACACCCACGGAGCCTAGTTCGGTTTCCGCCTGTGCGAGCCCGTCGAGGCCGACAACGAATGTGTCCTGGGAGGTACCCGGGATGGCGAAACCGTCCTGGTATGTATCCACTACCCAGTAGGCGCCCTCGCGGCCGAGGTAGCCCTCAACGGTGACATCCACGACAGCTGCGTCGAACCAAATCGTGTCGCTACGGCCGTCGGCATCGAGGGTAACCGGGTTTGCCGCCTGGACATAGTTCTCGCCTTCCATCGTATAGATGGTTGCGAGCGTGTCGCTCCCGTGGAGGTAGACGGATACGCGGCCTGCAACAAGCGGGTAGCCCTGCCCGTCGAACCACTGGTTTTGCGCGAGACTAATCTTCATTCTTCTTCACTCCGTTGTTCTGTGCCTGTAGCTTCTGCCGGTTCTGCATGGCCTGCATACGCATCTGCTGCGCCTTGGAGGCTAGGTCCATAGAGTACTTGGCGTAGTCGGCCTGGTTCTTCTGCTCCTGTGCCTCCATCGAGAGCACCTGCTTCTGTAGGTCAACCTCGGACTTCTGCGCGTCGAGAGCCGCCTTGTTCGCGTCGAGGCCCCCGTTGAGCTGCGCCTGGAGAATCATGTCCTCCTGCTTGAACTGGTGCTCCATCTTGGCCTTCACGAACTGTGCCTGGAGGTCTCGCTCGTTGTTGTTCTGGTAGGCTTCCATCGACTTTATCTGTTCCTGGAGCTCCTGGAGCTGCTGGTTCTTCTCTATGAGGGCCTGCTTCATCTGCTCCACGGTTTCCATGGCCTGTTGTTCAGTCGGGCTCGGTGCCGGGTTCTGATTGAGGGTAGCAAATACGTTCTTGAGGATTGCATTTTCCGGGTGGCTCATCATGATGCCGTTGACGAACTTCATACGTTCAGTTTCCGGGACCATACCCATGAGCTGCACGAGTTCCTGACGGGCGATTTCCAGCTGCATATATTCGCTAGGACCCTGTATGACATCGATTCTACGCTTGCCCATCCCGAGTAGCTCGAGAGTGCATTCGCCCGCCGCCTTGAAAGAGTCCCTCAAGTTGGCATAATAATGGCGTATGGAGGCCTGTTCCTGCCTTTCGTTGAAGATGACCTCCGTGGCAGTAACCTGCGGCTGGTCGCCGTTCATGATGCCCTTCGCGTCAACCCCGGTAATCGTCGAGAGGAGCTCTAGGAGGCTACCGATGATGGCCGTGAGGTCGTCGAACTGGATGCGGTTGTCGAGCCGCTGCGGGGCCTCGAGGACAACCTTGCCGTCGGGCGTGGTGCGGTTATGGAGGAGAAGAGAGTTGGACGTAAACTGGAAAGTCTTGTACTGCCCCTCGAACCCCTCGACCACTTCTCCCGTGGTGCTGAAGATGGGCTTCGGGGACATCGCTATCCGCTCCGCGAGCTGGGAGAAAGCCGCGTTGATGAGCTTCTGAATCGGCGCCCCCTTGTGGGCGATGCCCTGCCAAATGATGTTGTCCGAGTCGTCCCAAGAGCGTTCACCATATATGGGAAATACCGGTATTCTACCCGTGGGGAGCTGCACCGGTTCGTCGAGGAAGTCCCTGTTGAGGAGCCTGTAGACCGTGCATTGGCCGTCTTCCACGCGGAAGTAGGTGACGATTACCATGAGCTCCGGGTCGGCGTTGTCGGAGGTGTTCACGAGCGGGCGTACGCCCTTCTCCGTGACATACTCCTCGCCGTACTTCGCGGAGACCCAATCCTTCGACCGGTATTCGGTGATTGCGGCCTCCATGGCGTCATGCCCGTCGATTTCCGTGGAATCCGGGTCCCAAAGGACATTCTCCACCTTCTCGATTGAGTAGAGCGCGGGTACCTCCACGGCTTCCCCGTCGGCGGCAATGAGGGTTTCACTTCCGATGGCAAGATAGCCGAGGCCGAATGCGACACCGTTGTAGAGGGCGTCGAAAGCGGCACGGGCGTTGGAGCCTGCCTTGAGGAAAGCCTCGCATGCCCCGTCGGCCTCCTCGTCGGGGGAGTACCACTTGTAGGGGTAAGTTGCATAGGTGTTGACGGTGCAGTTGACAGAATTTGACAGGACGTTCACGGTCTTCCTCGGGCGGTTGCCCGGGAAGAACTGGATGTCCTCCTGGTCCCACTGTTGGCCCGAAAGGAACTTCCGGTCGGCCTTCACCTGGTCAATCTGCTTGTTGCGCTTCTTGGAGCAGCGCTGCTCGAACTTGAGGTACTTCTCGATTGCTTCTTCTGCGTTCAGCATCTTTAAATTCCTTTTCTGATGGTCAAAGTAGGGCCGCCCCCGGGGGTCTCCCGGGGGCGCTCCCGCTATTCCTCTTCCTGCTTCTTCCTGTACGCCTCGTCGATTATCCGGCGGCGCTCCGGGTCAAGCTTTCTGTACCACGGGGCATCCTTGTAGGTGTCCTTCTTGGGTACGCCGTACTTGATAGCCGGTTCTACGCGAGTTCCGAGGTCCTGCAGCACGTTACCTATGGCAATTCCCTTCTCGATTCTCGGGGTGCGCTCGAGGAGGTCCGCGTAGCGGGCCGGGAATGCCTGCGCGTATGCCTGCTCGTTGGACGGCCCGAGAGCAAGCCGGGAATCCCCTTCGGAAAGCCGGTCAACAGCCGTGTACTTGCCGTCGTTGCTCATCTCGAGGAACTTCACCGGTTCCCTGTCGTATGCGTTGAGGATGTCCATGGCGGAATACTTCCCGTCCTTCCCCGGGTTCACCTTGAGGATTTCCGCGGTCTTCGGGAAGTCCTGCGTACGGAGAATCTCGTTCGCCTTCTCGAGGGAATAAGGGGCGGTCGAAACGCTACTCTTGTAGAAATCAAGATTAGGTACCATTGCCTCGTCACCGCCTGACTTGGCAATCGCGTAATCCCGTAGCTCCTTGGCAACATCGAACCAGCTCTTGTCCTTCTCAATCTGGTCCTGCAAAGCGTTGTACGCCTTGACAGTGTTACCGAGCTTCTGCCTTTCGACAAGCATCGGGTCCATTGAGCGGACGGTCTTGTTGATACCGCGGGCGTACTCACGGGCACCCGGGCCGAACTTGGAGAGAGTGTTTGAGGCAATACCCATGATTCCCGGTGTGGTGGCACCGATGGTTGCTGCAGCAAGAGGCGCTACCTTATAGTCACCTTCAAGCTCGTCGTCGATGACCACCTTGGCAACCTGGCGGCCCATTTCTGCAGCACCCTGTGAGCCACCCTGGAGCACCGCATTGAGGATATCTTGGGTAGTAGGGTTGAACTCGAATATCGCCTTGGAGCCACGGAAAACATTGTCGGCGGCTCCCTTCCTACCGAACCCCATGCGGAGCCCCGGGATGGACATCATGGCGCCGTTGATGCCAGCGTCGAGCAACCCGAGACCAACCGCCTGTGCCTTCGAGAGGTCGCCACCGGTTGCTACCGCGTTGTCGATACCTTCGGTAAGAGAGGGGTACACGAGGGATGCTGCTAGGTGCTCCGGGGTATCCTGCATTTCCTTGACAATTTTCGCCCGGTCGAGGTCGGTCTGGTACTGACGGATTTTGTCATAGAATGCACCGCGTTCCTCCGGGTCACCCGGCTTGTACCCCATGGAAACTGCGAGTTCATCCATCTTGCCCCGCGGGAGGGACATCCAGTCTTCACCTTCCTTGGCCACCCCGGTAAGCACCGGGAGAATCTTGGATGCCTCTATGCGCTTCGCGTTGTCGCGTGGGGAGATGCCGCCGAAGTCGAACCACTTGAACATCGGTTCTGCACCGAACCCGGTAACGAGCTCGATATCATCGTTGCTCGCGGTTTCGTAGGGGAGTTCCTTCATCAGCTGCCGGAGGTACTTCTCGAAGTACTTCTTCTCGTCACCGTCGGAGCGCCCGTACTTGTTCTTCACGTTGTACTTCACGCGCTCCCGGGCGGCCTCGATTGCAGCCTTCTGAAGAAGTTCCTCCCAAGTTCCCTTTGTCATCTTTTCCATAGCTGCTCCTTACTTGGCCACGAAGTATTCAAGCCCGCCGTCGGGCTTCCGCCGGACGGTCACCGTAACGCCGTTCGGGTGGGTGTAGCTTGTCTTCCCGGTCGCCACTTCGTATCCCTTGATAGCATCCTTAGCCGCCGTGATTGCCTCGTTCTCCTTGGCCTTCTTGTTGGCTACTGCCTTCTTGTGGCCTTCCTGGGTTGTTCCCGTGCGGAGAGCCTCCCTCCACTTGGTCTGTTCTGCACCCTGCGGCATCCGGTTAAGGATTTCCCCGAGTAGCGCCTTGGATGCATCCGAGTAGCGCCCTTGCGGGTCCTTCAGAGTTTCCGCAAAGGAATCGAACTGGTCCCAAGACTGGATGTCGTTGGGGTTAGTGACTGCTCCCGTCTTGATGGGAGAGGAGAACCCGTAGTCCTGCCCGGCGAGCTTCTTGTACTGCGACTTGAGGCGCTCAATCTTGTTGTCCCAAGCGGCAATCTCGTTGCCCTTGGCACCCGCGCGCATCACATAGGCGTTGTCGATTTCGCCCGCGAGGGCATCCATCGACTTGCTGTTGGCGTTGGCCTTGTCAAGGGCGGAAGACTGCCTTACCTGCATACGGTTGAGGTGGCCGAGAGCGTTGCCGATGTCCCCGTATTCGGCCCGGTTCTGCGCGAGCTGCATATCGAGGGTGTTCATGTCGTCGGTGCCGAGGTTCTTGAGTTCGGCCTCGATTTGGGCTATCCTCTGCTCGTTTTGCTTGTATTCCTGCTCGAGAGCCGCCATGTCCTGCACACGCTTCTGCTGGGCAAGAGCGTTCGGGTCTTCCTGGTGGCCTATAGTCTCGGGGCCGAGCCCGGGTGCATCCGGGTTGTTTACCGGTGTAAACGCGGAATTTGGCCGGTAGCCCGCCATATTGGCCGCCGCCTGTTGCGCCGCTAGCATCCGCGGGTCCTGCTGCTGCCGCCTGAATTGAGGAACACTGATTGTACCCGGGTTCCAGTTCCACTGAAAAGGTTCTGCCATAAAATCTCCTTATGCGTATGCCGCTTCGTAATTCTTCTTGTTCCAGTCGCCTAGACCGTTCTTCGGATTCTTGATATGCCTAGACAACACAGGGTAAACCGCGCGACCTATGGAGTCGGCCTTGAGCAGCTCCTTGGCAGCCAATGAGGCATCGTGGGTGTTACCGTACTGCTTAAAGGTGTACCACTTCGGGGAACCGTGCCACTGCACCTCGACATTTCCCATCGGGGTTATCCGGATGCCCGTAACGGCGGAGGACGATACCGAGAATGGCCGTCTACTCTTACTCTCGTTCCAGAACTTCGGGAGCTTCTTCTCTTCCTCTAGGCCCATCTCCTCCGCATCACGGAGCTGCTTCGGGGTCATTCCCGGGCGGATGTACTTGGTAAGCGCGTCACGGTGCTCCTGGAGGGACTGCATTTCGCCCGCCTCGTCGATGATTGCCATGTCGTGCTTGCCATGCTGGTTGAAGTTCGGCTTTCCCGGAATATTTAGCACGTTGTACACATGATGCTTGCCCGGGGAGAATTCCTTCGGGTACCCGTCGTCGCCGAAACCGGAAGAGCCCCCGAGGACACTCCCGAGGATTCCCCCGGCGCCACCCATGGAGCCGATACCGGCCCCGAGGAGCATCGCGAGAATCTGCTTGGCTATTTCCGCTTCCTTTGCCATTAGATACCTAAGATTTTCGCTATCTCGGCGTTACGCGCCTTGAGCGTGTTTAGTTCCTGTACGAGAGCCTGCTGGCGTTCAGTGGGCTTCCCGTAGTTCTTTATGAGGTCCGCGTACTCCTGCGCACCCTTGCGCTGCCTGTATCCGGCCGCGGCAGCACCGAAGTTCGCCGCAACTGCCGCCGGGTCAGGACCAGCGTCCTGCCGCTGTGCATGCGGGAAGTTGATTCCCGCCCAGTTGAATGAGAAAGACATTGTTACTTGCCTCCGAAGTAGGACCCGAGGAAGCTACCCGCGGCGTTACCGAGGCCGCTAAGGAGGTTCCACCCGGATGTGTTCTGGTTCGCGTTCGCCTTGCCCATAATCGTCTGCGCCTGGGTGTTCAGCCCGCCGAGGCGGTTCTGAATGCCCGCGGACATCGCGTTGGAAATGCCGTTCTCGTAGTTGCTCATTTGGTTGTTGAAGAGGTTGAGCAAGTCAGAGTTCTTCTGGTAGTTCGCGTTGTAGGCGTTGCTCTTCGCACCCTCGTTGGCGTTGAACGCGGCGAGCTGCTGGTTGAACGCGGTGTTACGGGCGTCAGTTAGTTTGTTGTAAGCCTTCTCCCATTCATCGGATGCCAAACTCTGCTGCTTCGCCCCCATTCGCCCGAGGTAGTCGGAACTGAACCGGTTGCCCCCGGTAGCACCCGAGTTGGCAATCGCATCCATAGCCTGCTGTACCCGCTGGTTAGCGGCCGGGTCGTAGTAGGAGTTGATGTCGCCCACCTTGGACTCGTCGAACGCAAAGTTCCCCTGCTGGTACATGGGGGACTTGATGAAGTTGGCGAGCTGCTGGTTGTACTGGGTCGGGGCGTTGCCGTACAGGGACTGGATTTGGTTCCTGTAATTGGCGATGTCGATGTTGTTCTCCGCGACCGCCTGCTGCCCAAGACTGGACACCTGGTCGTAGGCCTCGCCGAGCTTGGCCGCGTTGTCGCGCCCATTCATGTAGTTGCCGACGGAACCGAGAACGGAACCCGCCGCCGCTGCTATAAGTGGCCACATATTACTTAGCCTCCTTCTTTGCTTCCTTCTTCGGGGAATCCTTCTTCACGGATTCCTCGTCGGCCTCGTCGAGCTCCATCCTGTCGAGATAGTCGGCAAGCATGGAGTTCAGGGTCCGCATCTTCTTTAACAGTTCCTTGTTTTCCATAGCGAAATGGTCCTTTGCTAGTTGTGAAAGTAGGGCTACCTCGAAGTCGCCCGCGGCTTCGCGCGGTCCCCGAATAGCTGTATGGTTAGAATCCCGGGCTTCTTTATGTCTACCGCGGTTTCACCCGGGCGGACAACCACGGCGCTGACCGTGCCGTCCGGTGAGCTCAAGGTGGCTGCCACGGGGACATCGAACGTGAACGGGAGGGGGTGCTGCCCGGCATCAAGGTTACCCTCTATCACGAGGAAGAACGGGGTCTTGGTGATGCTGAACTCGCCCTCCGTGTATTCATCCCATGTGCCGCTTATGGTCTCCACGAGGTCAACCTGCGGCGAAGTCTTGTTGATTATTCCGTTGAACATCCTAGATTACCTTCGTGGTCGGCGATATCCTCTGCGAGCAGGCCGTCAGCTCGAGGGATGTCGGGTGTGAATAGGTCAAGCGGAGAACGCAAAGCCGGTTGTACCCGAGGGAATGGAACCGGACACGGTGCGAGTAGTCACCCGTCCTGCCCATAGGTACGCTCCGGACATGGCCGAACGTGTTGCCACCGTCGGCGGACACCTCGAGGAGAAGCATCGGTTGCTGCGTGTAGTCGTCCCAGCAGCCCACGTTGCACTCCACGGCAAGCTCCGTAAAGCAGAACGGCTTCTCGTCGGCCACTATCACCGCGCCCTGACGGTGGCGTATAATGGGTAGACGGTCGCCCGCGTCCGCGTAGTCCTCATACCAGTAGTCGTCGGTAAACGTATAGGAACACCCGTCGTTGCACATCGCGTAGAAAGTCCCGCGGAACCAAATGACGGCACTCGGGCGCCACCGGGTCTCCTCACCGGAGTAGAATATCCGGGATGTCCTTTGGTGCCACTCATTGGTCTCCGTGTCGTACACCCACGTTTCCTGTAGGTTGTTCAGCTGGAGGACATACCAGTTATGATTGCCTTCCGCATACGCGAACCCGAAAGCGGAATCCCCGGTCTCCCCGAGTAGCTTCTTGTCGAGCCAATCTTCTGATATCTTCCTGTAGCTCTGCCCGGAAACACAGAGTACACCCTTGGCGTAGCTCTCGCCGCAACCGAGGTAGTACAGGTTGGAACCGCAGATGGCTATGCTGTGGGGCGCCTGGATGCCGTTGGAGGCGTTGGTGGTGTAGCTCTGGCGTACCCACGTCTCGTACTCCCCGGAACCCCTCTGCCAAATCTCGATGGTCTTCCCGCCGAACAGGTACAAATTGGCGCCCACGGCGGCTATCGCCTTTACGTTGTCTGAACTCGTCTCGGCGTTTATGAACTGCTGGGCTCCCCATGCGTCATAGAACATCCAGTCGAAAGCGTCAACTTCCTCCTGTAGCACCTTGAGGGAATTCTCCGGGTCATACACGGGAACCCTCTTGCCCTCCACGATTTCTGTCTGGAAGACGGTTCGGGTAGCGGAGTTTAGCGGGTAAGGGATGGAGTAGTACACGAAGCCGCTGGTGACATCGTTGATGACGACCGACCCGGACACAACCGTGACGAAACTTGGAGCTATTTGGCCGCCTTCCCCGTTTACACGTTCGGGCAAGCTGATGCGCCTAAGCTCCCCGCCATCGATGAGGCTGTATGCCCAAAGGTTGGTGCCGTCGGCGATGAGGAGGTACGGGTTTACACCTCCCGATTCCGCAAAGGACACCCGGTTGATACCCGGGGCGACCTTGCCGATTTCCGCCTTGTTGCCCTGGGAGTCCACGCGGAAGACCCGGGAACCGAAGACGGCGAATGCGTTTTCGCGCTGCTCGTCAGCAGCAAGTCCCACGGAGCTGACGTATGCTCCTCTGCATCTTGCCCCTCCGAGGAACTTCTCGGCGAACTTCAGCCCGGGTACACTCGCGAGGTACTCGTTCTCCTGGTTGATTTCGCGGAACATGTTGCAGCTCCACGAGGACCCCATCGTAGCAGGGTGCCTGCCCCGGTTTGTACCCGGGGAGATAAGATAGTTGGTTACCTTTGTTACGGTCATTACATCCCCACTCCGTAGAGTCCGTTGGTATAGGCGTCACGGTAGGAGGAACCCACGGTGCCGCACCGGAGCATCCGCTGGGTGATGTTGGCGCGCTTGATGAGGTTCTTCGCGGTGGTGAACGCCGTGTTGCATGATTCCTTCTTCTCCGCGGAAAGCTCGTGGAAGTCCGCGAGCATCACGGTTAGCCCCGAGAGGAGCAGCTCGTTGTACTCGTCGGGGAGGTAGACTGTATCCTCCAGCTTGTACGCCGGGAGCTTCGAGAGGTACCACACGCGGATGCTGTTGAGCGGGTTGCCGTCGAGGGTCAGCCTGCCGACAATCCGGGGGCCACCCGGGCCGTCCTCGCGGAGCTTGTCGTAGGTCCAAGAATAGGCTACCGTGCCTGTGTTCTTCATGGCCATCTGCTCGTGGTTGGATGCCTGTAGAGGGATGTAGTGGTCGCCAATCTTCCGGGCCACCCCGTCTATCTTCATAGGCGGCTCCATGTCCACCGTGGGTGCATCCGGGGTTTCGCCCGGGGCGAGCTTCCGGAAGTACACGATGCGGGCAGCCGGGGCGTCGGCCCACTGCTGCGCCATAGAGAGGTATCCCTGCCCGTTCAGCTGGGTTATGAGCCGGTTGAGCTGGTTGACGCCCACCTTCTGCAGGTCGCCAATCGTGGTCTCGCCGACACCCGTCATGCCTACCTCGGTGTAGGCCTGGTCTATAAGTTCGTTCACTGCTATCATCTTAGTAAGTCCAGTAGTTGGGGTTGATTTCGTTCAGCTTCCGGTCAATCATCGGCCTGAAGAGGAGTTCATATAGGTCCACGCCGCCTCCCAATTCGTCAGGCATGATGCGTGGGTTATCGTAATACCTCGGGAGTTCCTCGAGTTCCAATATCATAGTAGGCGCAGTCTTTCCCGGTACCCTGACATTGTTCTTGTATCTCTGTAGGAGCTGCACGGCGGTTCCCGGCATGTTTCCCGAGCGCAGGTTACCCTCAACATCATTGTAGAACCCGCGGGAAACATCGTCGTAGTTCGTAAAGGAATGCCTTGCGTTTGCACGGTCGAGGTTATCGAGGATTTCCGCGGATGTGAATCCCGGGCGGGCCATAAGCCGTTTGGCCCAGTGATTTGCGAGGGAGTCAACAACGAATGCGTCGCGCTTCGACTTCTCATTGAGGTTCCTTCCGTACTTATCGAATAGCGCCGCGTTGACATCCTTGGATGTCCAACCGTTCTCCTCCCACCTGTTGGGACCGCCCTTTGGAACCTCGGGAACAACCACGGTTTCCACCACGGGTTCTTCCTTGGGCGCAACGGGTTCGGAAATTACAACGGGTTCCACCTTCGGGGTTACAGGTGCGGATGCCTTCTTAAGCTCCTCCTGTGCCTTCTTGGCGGCCTTCTTGGCCTCCTTCTCGGCATCGCGGGCGTCCTTCATTTCCTGCTGCTTGGCAATCTTTTCCCAGTCCTGTATAGGGGATTCGTAGACTTCCTTCAGTTCCCGCATAGCATCATAGTCAAACCCACCAGGTTTCCCTTGATGAATTAATGACCGATAAAAATCACCGATGGTAGTTTTATTTTTATCATTGCTATATTTAGCAATCTTGGCAAAAGAATCGGCCATCGATATTATTTTGTCCTTTCTAATACCATACCGTGGTATTTCTTCTAGCACACTACCAGTAATGTATGCATCAAACAAATTATTGTCGCTTATCGCTCTATTATATGTATCGACAAGCCAACGAGCAGCCTTACTAAACTTTTCGTCGTCTTTTTCATACAAAACCTGTAGAATACCATCATGAATATTATTGAGCATAACGTCGTTTGTAACACCAAGACCTCTCGCCAGCTCCGTTTCGACATCCAACGAGTATGGGACCTTGGCACCCACGCGTTCCCCGCCTAGACCCGAACGCATAATTTCAATGGCGTCACGGACTGACGGCTTACCAGCTTTCGGGAACTTGCTCAATGCGTTGTCGAGGTTAGCAAGACCTTTTTCCCCGAAGTGCTTCGCAACGAAATCCAAGGTGTACTTCGGAATCTTGTTGAGGTTCTTTAGAGCGCCTGCACCGACAGCATCCACAATCCCCGGCTGCCCGCCCGCACCCAGGATAGCAGCCGCGCCGACACCCGGGATTGGAGCCAGCCCGTAGTCAACCACGGGATTCTCCGATGGTCTTCCGAGTATAACATCCGCGGCGTTCCCCGCGAGAGTCTCGAGCCCCCTGTTGAGCCACGACCCGGGGTCACGGATTGCGCCCGGCGCCTCGTACCGGACCTCCTCGGAGTAGTTAGGGTCAACTGTACCAAGTGTATCCGGGGCCAACCGGGAGAGCCTGTCCTGCTCCTCCATAAGCTTCATGAGGGCGACCGCGGAACGCGCCTTCGACTGTATCCTCTGGTTGCGCTCGAGTGCCGCCTGTGCCCAGCGGGGAATTTCATTTTCTGCCATAGGGTAAATCCTTCTTACGGGTGTAAAGTAGGTCAAATAGAAAGGGAACCGCCCGGGGGCGATTCCCTTATTTCTTATCATTCAGGAGAGTAGATTGAATCCCTTGAACTAGGCCTCGACGTAAATCAAGGCAGCTTCACGCGGTTCGTAGAGGGAAGCTGCGTAGGTGGAGTCGATACGCACGAGCTTGTCGAGGTTCGTGCCATCGCCGAAGATACGCATCTTCACGGAAGAGCCACCGACCGTAGACACCATTTCGTCCTGGCTGCCCGGGAGGACATCGAACTGGTAGGTATCGTAGGCGAAACAGTCCTTTGTACGTACTTCATTGACCACATAGGTCTTGGAAGTGCCGAGGGCGTAGGTAAGGGTGAGGCTAGAAGTGCCTGCCGGAACCCAAGCGTTCGGGTTGTTGCCCGTTTCGCCATGGAGAGCGATGCGGAGCGGGGAAATCGTGCCGGAAGTACCAGCAGCGTTTGCCGAGAGAACAACCACCTGGACCGGAACTTCAGTTTCGATGCCGGAGCAGTCAACAATCTTAAGGCCGGCAACATTGAAGATGGCGCCCTTGAAGAGGTTAGTGCCGGAAACCGTAGTCACAGTGTCGAAACCGACCGTGGCTGCGACATCGTTGTTCGTGAGGGTGATGGAAGCCGTAGCTGCGGAAGCCGGAGTGACGACAACCGGGAGGTCCGGGGTTTCAGCCCAGTCAGCCGTACCGTAGCGGCCGATGTTTGCTTCGCCATAGATGGCGCCCATCTTTTCGCTCGGGATGAACTTGTTGAGACCCTTGCCGGCGATTTCAGAACGGACTTCCGGGTCGAGGAAGCCAGTGAGGCCGGAAGAGATTGCGAGCTTGCGGAGCTTTGCAGTAGTCTTGCCGAGAACATCAAAGGATGCACCGTCGAGAGCCTGGGAAGTCTTCGGGGCGACGACAGCAATCATTGCCTTGAAGATTTCGTTTGCGACAATCTTCTTTTCTTGGCCACGGCCGAGAGTCAATGCCCACGGACCTGCGACTTCGCTCTGGAAAGACTCGATATCGCCGAGGCGCTGCCACGGGCCGAGAGTCGTAGAAACGTTGTCGTTGTCGAGGAACACCTGGGTTTCGACTTCAACGATGTCGGACGGGTTGGCCACGACGCCGTTGACGAGCTTCGGCTTGCCCGGGATGTACAAAGTATAGCTCTTACCGTACTTCTTGCCTTCGAAGTCGGATGCCTTCATCTTGGAGACGGAAGCCTTGGTGAAAATTCGGGAGTCAGCAACGTTGGCTGCAACGAGCTTGACCTTCTTGTTGTTAGTGAGGGAATTGGTAGCGCCTGCCACCTGACCGTAAACTGCCATAATAAAATCCTTTTGTTCCGTCACGCGATTGCGTGTAAATTAACTGCGTGACTAGTTTGTCCGCACGGGTAGCACCTGTAGTGGCCCAAGTAGCGGAAAATGTTTGTCTTGTCTTTGCCCCTGTGCGTTCAAGAGCGTTGTCTACGCAGTAATTTCCGGTTCGTTCCCCGGAGCGGAAAAAAGGAAAAGGGTAGCTGGTCCTTGACCTTCTACCCCTCATAATAGGGAAAAATTATTTTTACCCTACCGGTGGCTTCTCGCGAAGTTGATTAGCGCCTCATCAGAGTCCCACATGGAGCCACTGGAGCCGCCCTGCTTTGCCCCCGGCTTCCCGATAGGAGGCATCGGGTTGCGGGCCTGCGGGGCTTCCTGCGGTGGAACCTGGGCGCGGTTCCGGATTTCCCTGGCGAGCTCGTACATCTCTATACGGGCGATGTCCGGGTAGGCCGCACGGGACATCACGCGGATGAAAGATTCCTTGTTGCTTAGCATCTCGTTGAGCACCATGGGTCCTTCCGGCATTGAGAACACATAGTCGCGTACCGCCGGCGCCTCGTCGAGGATTTCCGCGAGGCCGTTCTGTACGCCCCTGCGGAGCTTCGACTGGAAGTCGTTGTAGGCGTTCTCGTCACGGAATGCCGCCTTGGTGTTCGCGTCGAAAGTCGCGGCGAGCTCCTGTTGCGCCCGCTGTGCCTCCTGGAGTTCCCTCTGCTGCTCCGCCTGCTGTTCCTGGAGCTTCTTGGCCTCGGCATCCCTTTCCTCGAGGGCCTTGTTCACGCCGCGCTGGGTGAGGTAGTCGATGTACGCGTCGTCCCCGCCCGCATCCGCCGGGAAATCCTCTCGGGTCTTCACGGGTTCTTCCGGCTTGCGGTTCATGCCGGCCTTGAGTTCCTCGATTTGCTTCCCAAAGGTGTTCTTCATCTCGTCGATGATGCTCTCGTACTTGCTGGCCTGCTTGGCGAGCTGGCGCCTGAAAGCGTACTGGGCCTTCTCCTCCTTGGAGAGGCCGGAGAGGTCCTTGTGGGCCTTTTCGGGTTCCGGAGGGGTTTCCGTAGGCTGTTCACCGTTCGGGGCTTCCTGCGGCGTTTCCTGTGGCTCCGGAGGGGTTTCCTGCGGCTGTTCCTGCGGTGTTTCCTTCGGGGTTTCCGTAGGCTGTTCTACCGGGGTCTCCACGGGGGTTGCATTCGGGGTTTCATCCGGTTCATCCATAACTTGCTGAACATAGCTACTCATTATCGCTACTCCTGTCGTTGTCAAATCCTACCTGGTTCTGAATGCGTCTCCCGTAGAAGTCGCTGGTGAGCACGGCGGATTCCAGGTCAACATCCTCGTGCTGTCTCTTGATTGCGGTCTCCTTGGCGCGGATGTCCCGGGCTGCGCTCCGGGCTACGCGGAAGAGGTAGACTATTATCTCCTTGGGGGTCTTCGTGAGGTCCGCCTTCGGGAGCTTGGAGAGGAGCGCCACGAGAACCTCCCCTATGAGGTCCGTGTCTCCCATCCGTTCTGCCGGGAGGAGCTTCGACTTGATGCAGTCCGATACCCCCCACCGGGAAATGTTGTAAAGGAAAATCCCGAGAACATCGTCCTCGGACCTGCCGATTTGCCCCGCGGAGCGCTTCACGAGCGCCTCCTTGAGTGCATCCGCGTATTCCACGTTCGACAGTACTTTCAGTATATTCGTGTCCATTATTTCCATCCTCCGTCACAAGAAACTATTACCTTATGCTCCCATCATGGCCGCGTAGCGCTTCTGCTGCTGCTTCCGCTGGGTATCCAAATGCTGTGCGCGGACTTCCGGCACGTCAGCCTCTAGACGGTCGAGACAGGCTAGGCAGAAAGCGTCGGCCGGGTCCGGGGAGCGCCCGAGCCGCACCCTGATGTCCTCCTTGGGTTCTATGAGGAGGCGCCCCATGCGGTCGAGGAGGAAGTGCGTGTTGGTGATTTCACGCTTGTACTCGGCAACTATCTTCTCGTCAATCCATTCCGATTGCTGCTCCACGCAAAGGCCGTGGCGGTGCAGCCGGGCGGCCTTGAAGTACATGTATGCGCGGAGGTTCACATAGGTATAGGAGTTCTTGTCCTTCTCCTCCGATTCGTCCACGGGCGGCTTCTCGGCGAAACTCCGCTGGAAACAGGGAATCTCGAACTTCAGCTGGTCGAAAATTGATTCGGACCACGCGAGGTCTATGTTGAGGGAATGTATCGGGTACACCTTGTTGAACCTGCGGATGTAGGTGGCCACCTCTAGAGCGTCGCAAATGCCGAACTCGTGGAAAGCGAGGAGCTTGTTCCCCTTGATTGCACAGAAGCAGTGAGAGTCGCGCTGCCCGGACTTAGCCATGTCGAGCCCCGCGTACACCCGGTCGTCAGAAATGTACGGAGCCTCCCACGGGAAATCCTTGAGGGAAATCACGGCTGTCGCGTCCTCGCCCATGATGATTTCCCCATCGAGCTCCTGACGGCGCATCTTCTCGTCGAAAATCGACGCCTCCATTAGCGCCCGCTGCTCGTCCGTCATGAAGACATTTTCCGTCATCTTCGACCGGAGCAGCGTTATGTTGTACTTGGAGTGCTCCACCAGCATCAGCTGCCACAGGGACTGCATGTTCGGGGTGGAGACGGCCCGGATTCTTGGGTGAATCGGGTGTCCGAAGTTGTCCTTCCCGCGGAGACACGGGGCGGTTACCGCGAGGACATTTGGGGTGGAGAGGCAAAATTCATCGAGGTACAGTGTGGAGCATTCCGTGGCGCCACGGGCGGCCTCGATGTTCTCGTAGCTCCCATAGTAGAACTTGGAGACAATCCCGGGCGCAATCGTGAGCTTCCCGGTCTTGTAGGTCGAGTTGTAGCTCCAGCGGTCCATAAGGTTGAACTCCCGGAGGAACTCCTGGAAGTGCAGCCACGCGCCCCTGTAAAACGCCCCGTCGGTTTGCGCCATGAAGAGGACATTCTTTCCCATCATAAGGTCCACGAGTGCGGAGAACGCGGCAATCCAGCTCTTCCCGCAGGAACGGGAGGAGACGATTGCGACGAACGGGTCCTTCGAGTTGAAGAACTCGCGTTGAACCTTCAGCATTGGGATTTTAAAGTCCAAGAGCTATACTCCCGGGTTTTCCCCTTCGGCTTCCGTGATGGTGAAGTGGAGGGTGTTGTCCACCTTGGCCTTGACCTCGCTCTTCTGCTCGATGTGCATACGCTGCTCGAGGACTTCGGGGGACTGTGCGTACTTGAGGCCGACGATTTCGATAGCCTTCTCGAGGAGGTTCATCTTGGTCATCGACTGGTTCTTGATGGCCCTGACGAGTTCATCCCCGAGGTTCAGCTCGGTAACCAGCGTGTCGAGCATCTCCTTCCTGACCTTCTTGCGGAGCGCCTTTGCGTTTGCGGCGAGCTTGCTGTGGGCCTTCCCGGTTTCCGAGTTGAACGGAATCCCGCGTGGCCTCCCTTTCTTCCTCACAGGGGATTTGCTCGGGGAAACGGAATTAACAACTGTATCAACTGTTTCACCCCCGGGAACAACCGTTGCGTCCCCGCGGGCTTCTTCCGTAAGATTTTCGTAAGTTTCCTGGCTCATCTGTAAATCCTCTGAATCACGAGTTCCGTGAGTATGCCCTTGAGGAGACCCGTGACGGAATTGTTTACGACGCCGTATCGGTTCCTGATTTCGATTTCCGCGCGCGTAAAGGGGTCGTAGAGCGTTTTTTCCACCGGGGGTATTGGAGTATCGGGTACTTCCTTCGGGAGCTCCAGGAGTGCCTCCTTGGGCAATCCTGCGGCCTTGGCGATGTCGAACGTCATCTTCTCGAGGGTTTCCTTCGGGAGTTTCTCGCTCAACGGGAGGAGCAGCTTGTCAACGAGCGCCTTGTCACCCGGATGCACCCGCGGGATTTCCACTTGGGGCTCCGTGGGCGGGTCGATTAATGTAACTTTCTGTTTACTTTTAGAAGCCATATCCTTTACCTGTTTATATGTGCAGTATGATTTTTTCGTTTCTCGTAAAAGTGTTCTACCATTTGCGGAGCGTGAATCTTCCGGTGTTCCAATACGGTAACAAAGCGCAATGCCCACCATGGCTGTTTCCAGTACAATCCCTTTTCAAGCAGTTCGGCGGGTCTTGCCATTTCACCCGCTATGTGGTGAAGGTTCCACCCGATGAAATTGTCCCGTAGCGCCTCGGCAAACCCGGGTACCTTCTTTAAATTCCACATGTGGTCTATGTATCGGTACCACATAGGCTTGCATTCCTGTTTGTACAGCTTTTCCAGGTACCCGTCTACATCCACTATCCCACCCAGTGCAACCTGTGGCATATTCCCTCCAAATTCTTTATTTCCACCGTCTATATCCCGTCTATATACCATTTTTCCACAACTTTCACGGTTATTGCGCGAACTTCCTCTGCGCGGCCTGTTCGGCGAACTTCGTGGCGAGTTCCTCCGTGGTCATCCTTGCGGAGTCAACCTGGAGCCTCCTGTACGCGCACATCCCGAGTAGCGTCCGGACTGACTCGTCGGTAGCCTTGCAGGCCTTGAGGTAGTCCTGTAGTTCTTCCTCTATGTCCTCTATGCCCGGGTCCCGGGTCATGGGAGACATCCGGATTGAGGCCTTGCTTATCTTCTCTGCGAGGCTCTTGTAGTCGATGAACAGGAATGCCGGTCGTTCCATAGTGGTTTCCCCTGAAAAAAATTAGAGGCGCACCCGGGAGAATCTAAAAGAGGATGGAAACTTGCATGTCGGCCGAGGGGAAAAATGGCTAAAACCCTTGGCCGCCTCCCGGGGCGCCTCTGTGATGTAAATTAGGGCAAACCGTGCGCAAAATCGTACACAGCCCCTAAATTTCTAGGAATTGGCGCTAAATGCGTGTATGCTATAGCTTGCTCCCGTGGTGGAGGCCCGGAGTAAGAATCGTTGATTTCAAAGGGTTTCGGCCGTGATATGAGCGTGATGTACGAAGGATTTTTGCTAGATTCGTACACACTGGCGTACACAAGCGCCACACAAGGACACCTATGGAAAGAGTACACTATACGCTGGTGCAGAAGAACCGCACCCGCAAGAACGCCCCGTGGTACATACGGGAGAGACGGGGGAAGTCCGCGAAGGACACCCTTATTGGACCCGACAGGGTAAAGGCGGAAACGGAACTGCTGAAAGTCCAGCTCCGGCAGAGGGAGCTGGCATCGTCGGGAGAGGATGGGAACCCGCTGGACGCCCTGGCAATCGAACAGAAACGCACCTCGGAGCCTCTCGGGAGCATCGGGGGTGTACTTGAGCGTTGGGAAGCGAAAAGGCGCCTAGAAGGCGTCAGGGAGCAAACAATAGCCACATACGGGAGGGCGCTCCGTCTGATGCTCGGCGATTCCCCGGTGGGTTCCATCGATTCTGCAAAGGTTTCCCGGGTGCTGGACTCCACGAGGCACCTGAAGGCTTCCACTAGGCACAACTATGTATGCGCCCTGAAGAACCTCTTCCGGTTCCTCGGAAGGGGGGACTTGGTGGAGGTGCTCCCGGTGGTCATCCCGGAGGAAACGGAGCACAACTGGTGGACAAAGGACGAAATGATGCGGATAATAACCGCGGTGTCCTGCAACGACCCCGAGAGGGAGCTACAGTTCCGGGAGTACTTGGAAGTGATGGGTACCGTGGGCAGCCGTCAGGGAGAAACATATGCGCTCAAGTGGAGGGACCTCGACAGCAACGGTGTGGTAACCTTCCAGGGGATGCACACTAAAAGCAGGAAGACCCGGAGGGTTCCGCTCCCGTTCTCCCTCGTGGCGGCGCTGGAGTCCCGCCGCGGAGAACCGGGGGAGCTTATCTTCGGCGCCATCCCGAAGGACCAGCAGGGGAGATACGCTTTGCTCTCCCGTGCTCTGAAGAAGGTGGGGCTGAAGGGTTGCCTCCACGATTTCCGCCGGAGCGTATCCATGATTCTTTACCGGAAGGGGAACAACCTGAAGGATGTCGCGGAGCTCCTCGGGCATTCCCCGCAGGTAGCACTCAAGTTCTATCAACAGGCGAAGAGCCCGGAAGACCTGAGGGGACTGGTGGAGTGGTAAACGGTTTGTAAACTTTTTTATACATATTAGCCCCCGAGGTTGCCCTTCCGGGCTCCAATCAGGCTCCAAAATTCTGTAACAAATTCCGTGTTCACCTGTAAGCACAAGGAGAATAGAGTTTTTGAATTTGAACATCCAATTTGTTACAATTTTGGTAGAACCTCATGTAGCTCATTGTTCGCCTCCGGCGTCCTTTGTAGCTACCTTAGTTACCTTCACCTTTCCGGGCTCCAATTTTGAGTCACAAATTCAAATCCAATTATATCCAAATAGGGAATAGATAATTATAATTTTCTAATTTGTGACTCAAATCCATAGTAGAACCTCATGTAGCTCATTGTTCGCCTCCGGCGTCCTTTGTAGCTACCTTAGTTACCTTCACCTTTTCCTTTTCCGTCTTAACACCGTTTCTACACAAAAACATCTTCTGCGCCGATGTCAATGTACCACTGTAACGGAACACCCTGTTGCTGTTCTCCTCATAGATTTTACCTATAGCCGCAAGGCTTTCCCAGGTAACTTCCGCTTTCCTCCCGCGCTTCCCCGGGGTAGACCCTGTAGACCTGCCGACACTCAAGACCAGCCCCTTCGACCTGACCATGCGCCTAAGAGAGTTAATTGACACCTTCGACTTCTCCAGCTCTTCCTTGAGTTCCTTTGAGTCCGAGAAGATAACACGGTCGCCGTCCTGATGGGAGACTATTATCCGGTCGGTTGCGTCCTGCACATCCATCCGTGTACGCGCGGCATTCCTCTTGTATTCCTTCCGCTTGAACCTGTTGACATAGGATTCGTCGCTCCATTCCCCGTAATTCTTGTCCGTTTTCTCCAGTAGCCGTATGAACTTCTCGTGTGTGAAGTGGTTGTCGTCCGCGTAGCTCCTCTTTAGCAGCCGACCGAGCGTCCACTTCATGTCATCGAGGGTGAACTTGTGGTCGGAGAATCCGTGCCTGTCCATCCACAGGTTGTACGCCCGGGTCTGCCCGTATAGCGCCATCGTGGTTATGTAGCACTGGTTGTCGCGGTTGCCCACTGGAATCTTGTCGGTGTCCTTTGTCTTTCCCGGTCTAAGGAAGTAGACGGAACTAGCGAGCCCGAAGTCCGCCCCGGGTTCCTCCAGGTATTCCCTCTCGAGTACCCCCTCGTGGTAGAGGAGTTTCGCAAGCCCGGACCAGGTTGGTGGAACCTCACGGTATAGCACCGTACCCGGCTCCGTGTAGTCGTAGTAGCCACGGTCTTTCGTCAGCTGTAGGTGCGACCTCGGTGCGACAGTGATGTACCTCGGGAAATTCGGGTCGGGGCTCCACCCGTTGAACACCAGCCAAAACACCCCTATAGGACCTGCCGTGGGTGTTGGCGGGGCGAAAGCACAGTGTCTCGGGTGGTGTTTCGGGTCGTGGAACATCGGTGCGGTAGCAACCCCGCGGAGGTTCATGAATGCAGCCTGCATCCTAAGCTCGAAATCGTCCCTTATCCTCTTGTACTCGTCGAGCGACTTCACCCGGTCTCTAAGGGTGATGAAGACGTGGTACTTGTAGGGTACCTTCGATGTGGACTCCGTGTAGTCCCAGTCGATGTAGTTGGTTTGTTCGTCCGGTCTTGTTGGAGCGCAGGCGTACCAGAGTATTTCCTTTAGTTCATCCTCGGTAATATTTGGAGGAGGGGTCGCCGGGTCGGGAACCCAATCGCTACCTTGTTTCACCTTTGGGTCGTTGTCGATGTCGATGTAGAGGAGGCTGGTGTCCATCTCGTTGTCGGCGAAAGGGAGCCGCTTGAGAGTCGCTCCCCGCCGATGCAGCTCGATTACCGCCTCTATTGGCAAAGTCACCGTACACATTCTCGCCATCCCTGACATGGACGAGGTGCTTCTGAAGTCATTATCCGCCTTGTCCTTGTCCAGGTGCGTTATGTTCACATACTGTATTGTTTCCATCGGGCGTCACTCCGTAAAAACACGAAAGAACCCCCGGATGCCTAAAGTGACGCACGGCGAGTCCGGGGGTTCCCGTTTTAAAATCTAGCAAAATCTTGTTTCTAGGGCGTCACTCCTACACTCTTTAAACTAGAGCACTTACCTGTTTATCACAAAGATGGCAAAAAAGAATTTCCGCGGAGGCATCTTTTTACGAATGTTTACAAGATTTTACATAACCACACTTAACAAAGACCAAGTTTCTATGTCAGGAAGAGAGGAAATGATATGGAAACAGTCGAATGGCGCCAAGCCGTCTACAACGGAAATTTAGTACCGAACCTGTTCGTAAGCAACACGGGACTCATGAGGAGGGGAGCCGACGGGGAGATAACCCGGGGAACCCCGAACTACGACCGAAAGCACAAGTACATCCGCTCCTACGAGGTCTGCATCATGGACCCCTCCTACAAGTGGAAGCACCGCGCGGTCAACCTGCACAGGATAGTCTACGAGACCTTTACCGAACTACCGTGGATTGACGGAAACCAGCTAGACCACATCGACAGGACGAAGCGCGGGGACATCGACAACCTCCGCTGCGTCACCCGCTCGGAGAACATGAAGAACCGCGGCCCGTACCAGCCGGTACCCGGGATTCCCCACTCGCTCTTCCGGTACAGGATGCAGCTCAAGTACGGGGTGGACAGGATATCCCAGCTGCCCCCCGACATCATCAAGCAATACCACAAGATGCAGGCCCGCTATTCCTACGAGCGCAGGAAGATGGGCATCCGTACCCGCCCGTACCGGCCGAGGAGGAAGAGAAATGGATGAATTCAACACCTTCTCCGCCCGGATGCGCGTGGAGACCCCCGAGGGGTTCGCACGGGACGCCTCCAGGGCAATCGCGAGGAAGTACTCCGATATCATCTACGGGAAGCTCCAGGGACGGCTCGAGGCGCAAATAAGGGAGTACGCGGGGCGCGCCGGGGTGAGGGCCGGTGAGGACGCCGAGGCCACCGCGCAGCTCAAGGAATTTGCGATTGACGAGCTCTCCCGAGAGTGCAACCTAGTGGTGCTACGGGGGCTATAGGAATTTTTGCTTTAACTCATACTACCTGATATCTACCAGGGCGGGGGAGACCCCGCCCTTCTGCGTTTATAAAAGTTTACAAAGAAAATGTATAGACTGTGTTGACATTCAACCTCGAATTGACTATATTTACATCGTAAACATCAAAGAAGAGGTTTAAAAATATGGCAAAGAAAGAAAAACGCATTGATACGCTCACGGAAGAACAGGTGGACAAGATGTCCCGCCGGGCAGCCGAGATTATCCACAGGTTCATCCCGGATGAGCTCAAGGGCGAGGTCAAGGAAATCGAGATTGCGCGTTGCGCAAAGTCGGTGTTCACCTCCACGCACAACTTCGTGCAGATGGTGGAAGACGCCATGGACACCGCGGCGGAGAACCTCTGCAACGAGGGTTCGGTGAACGTCCGCTTCACGAAGTGGCAGATGAAGTTCCTCGGGATGCCGTGCTTCGACTTCACTGGGTTCAACGTGGGGGACTACGCGAAGTCCATCCGTTCCGAGAACCCGCTCTCCGCGGAGCACCCGCTGACGCTCACCGTGGCTGTCGCGCAGGACATCTTCGAGTCCCTCGTCAGCTTCTTCGAAATGCACCACGTCGAGGAGGACATCGTTGACGGAAAGGGCGGCCTCCGCCTCGTGGAAGCAGAACCCGCGGAAGCCCCGAACGGCGAAAAGGTGAACTAGGGGAGGCGCCACATGAAAATCTCTGTAACAATCAACGTCATCCTCGCTCTAGCCACATTGGTCCTCTTCCTTTCCAAGCACGTCACATTTGAAAGTACGCTCCCCGCGGAAACACCCGCGGTTGCTCCCGTGGATGCTACTGGGGACTCCTCGTGGCTGTGGACGGACTTCTCGCACATGGATACCCTTAACTTTGAGGATAAGTGGCTGGAGCCCAAACGCGGGAATGCTAAATTATTGGCTATTGCAACATATCACGATAACGGGATGGTTGCCATGAGTGTGTTTACCCGTAATTGGGATTTTGACTGCAACCCTGCAAAGGAGAAGTGCTACCTTTTTCAGGAACTTAGCTTTTTCTCTCCGAGCGGGTACAAGATTGCCGAAGATACCCGCATCATGGAATACAAGGAGTTTCTCGCCGGAATATTCGTTCCTAAAGGTGGAACTCTTTGGGACTGCACCGTAAGCCATGGAAGAACGAAGAATCCGTCTGCCTGCCCGGAACCATCCCCGGAGACCCATGTGTACAACCATCAGGTAAAGGAGAAATAAAAAATGGCAAAAGTAGAACTTCACACCGCCGAACAGGTAGCATTAAGGCTACAGCAGATTCTCGGCACCCCGAACACCCCGGGAGTAATCGGGTGGTTCCCGGGCGCACAGGGTACTAGGAGAGGTAACATTCCCTGCATCAAGCCAGTCAACACGGCGAACAAATACTTCCTCGTGACATCGCAGGAGTTCAAGCGAATCGAGGACTGCGCTTCGGCAGCCGTGCAGAACGGCTACGCGAATGCCGGACAGGTGCGCGCAAGGCTCCTAGTGTCCTATTCGGAGGCGCAGGATGTACACATGTACACCATCACTGAAATCATCGAGGCGACCAATCTCACCCGGCAAACCGTAATACATGCCGTCGAAAGCGGCAAGATAGATTGTTCTTGGAAATGGGGGAAAACAAGCGGAGAGCGGGTAAAATACTTTTTCGACCAGGAATACTTCGACAAGGCGGTCGCATACTTCAAGAACATCGCTGCCCGCCGCGAAGAACTTAAGAAAGCCCGCATTGCCAAAACCGTGAACGCGGACCCGCAGCAGGTTTCCCTACCGCTAGCACCCGAGGGGAAAATCACGGTGAACATCAAGGGGATGCAGATTATCCTCGACCGCGCCGACGCGGAGAAACTCGCGGAATCAATCGTCAACCAGCTCTAGGAGGCACAATATGGCAACCGCCGAATTAAAGAAGAAGTCCAACATCAATATCAGGGTCTCCGAAGACCTACGGGACAAGATGGATGCCGATTTAAGAGAAATGTATCCAAAGGTCGGCTCGTTTAAGCTCCCCGACGTTCCACCATTAAACAACTAAAGGAGGAGTAGACAATGGCAAAGGAAAAAGCTATCGTTGATGTCATGAAGAAGTCAAGCAACATCAACATCCGCGTCTCTGACGACCTCAAGGACAAGATTGAGTACATCAAGATGCTCCCGGGTGGCCTCACGGGGTTCATCGAGAGCAAGATTCGCGAGGTGGTCATCGACCAGTCCCTCTTGGACAAGCTAAACGAACTTGCCCACTTCAAGAGGTAGCCAAAAATTCTACAGAAAAGGGGCGGCTGACACCGCCCTTTTTGCTATATTTGATATACACAAATGGAACCTATGGGAAGGGGGTATGCATTGCATACCCCCTTTTTCGATTGGGTAACTATTGGTTACCCAATGGGGGTACACGGTATGCACCCCATCTACAGGTCGTAGGCTACTATTATGGAGTCCGCCCGGGCCTGCTCCGCAGGCGTAAGGAACTTCACTGCCTCCGCCGAGCACGAACACAGGTTGTCATCCTCGACTAGTTTCAGGTGGCCCTTTAGCTTAGGGATTTCCCGCTGTAGCTCGTTACCCATCTTCATCAGGGAGAACTTGTCGTGGGAGTACTCCAGGCACACCCGGTCGCAGCAAAGGCAGTAGCACCCCTCTGAATCGTTGTGCTCCACGGGTAGCCCCTCCCGTGCCTCGTATGTACACTTGTCGATTATCTTCCTGATGAACCCGATTGCAATCGCGATGTAGCTCAAATTGAAAACCGTTCTCATAAGTCCTCCAGCCCGCATTCCACCCGTAGCTCCTTGCGGGTCATTTCGTCGTCTTCCTTAAGTATCGCCTCGAGCTTCCTCGCGGATTCCATGTAGAGCCCCTTGTGGTGGGTCTCCACCACCTTCCTCCGGGCGTTCTCGAGGCGCCTCTCGGTGTTCTCCCGCCAGTCCGGGTCCTCCCACGGCTTAACATAGTCCAGCGGGTGCTTGCCCGTGTCACGCTCGTTGGAAATATAGGTAAATGAATTGGTGGAGTTCAGCTTGTCAGAGGAGCGGAGCGACAGTTTCTCCCGGTTGGACTTGAGGAACTTGTCCACCACCATCGGGCTCGAGCCCCAGCAGGAGGAGTACACGTTGTCGTAGAAAGGGAACTTCCTGTTGTACTTGTGGAGCCCAATCTTGTGCTGCATGAAGTGCCGCACCCCGCGGAGCGCTATGAGCATCCGGAGCTCCTCCCACTCCTCGTCGTTGAGGCGCAGTTTCTTCCTAGAAAGTATCACCCCGGACGCATTCATCGCGGCCCGCCAAAGGTTCTCCTTGGCGGTCTCGTTAGGGTTAAGCTCGAAACGCTCCTTCCTAGCCCTAGCCATAGCTACACCAGGTCGAAGCTTATGTTGTTCGCGGTGGAACCCCATGCGTCCACATAGCGGCCTATGCAGGCGTCCGATTCCATTATCCGCCCCTTCTCCACGAGGAACTTCCAGCCGTCGTCCACGAGGCGGTTAAAGGTGTCCCTGTCCTTGATTTCCCGGAGCTTCTCGTCGAGCTGCTCCATGGTAGCCCCCTGTGGCACCCGGGAGAGTTCCGGGACATTGCTGTAGGGGCTATCCGGGAACACGCTCCCGAGGAAAGCGGAGGAGCACACGGCGGCCTCAACGTAGCGCAAGTCGGAGCGGCAACGGTTGATTTCATTGGGGACTAGCGGGGCGATGATGAGGTCCGGCTGTAAACGGCATGCCAATGATGCGAACCGGTTCGGGGTCACCCACGGTACGCTCCGGACCATCTGCTGGACAGGCGCCCAGAGGAAACTCGGGTTTCCCATCTGTGTCAGCCTGATGTCCCCGTCCTTGACGTGCTTGATTATCCACTCGCGCCATTCAGCGGATGCGTAGTCGCCGAGCTGTTCCGGCACCTCCTCTCCCTTCTCGTTGCGGTGCGCAGGGATGGCATGCTGCGGACATGCAGTAAGGACTAGGTTGACTACCTTCAGGTCCTCCTTGAGTGGTTCCCGGCGCGGCAAAGACCACATGCTGCGGGCCACCGCGTTAGGGATTACGGAGACATTCTCCACGCCGTGCTTCATGAACTTGTCCGCAAGGTACTGCTTCGATACGGTAACGAGGTCGCAAAGCCGGAGAGCCTCGATGGTGCTCTCGTTGTGGCGCTCGTCCCAAGACTTGGTGTTGATTGCATCGAAATCGGAATCGCCCTCGCGGATGGAGTCCTTGTCGTTGAAGCAGTTGTCGTCGAAGTCGTTCACGATGCGGAACCCGAACTTCTGCTGGGCAGCCTTGAGCTGCTTGATGAGTTCTAGACCCTGCCACCCGGCGCAAGACTTCAATACGATTGCCCGTGTTGCAGACAAGATACCAGGTTCCATAAGCGGAGTTGGAACTTCTATAGCATGTATGCCTATTGAATCGCACCAATTCAAGCAAAAGGCGGGCATTGATGCCCTGTAGAATCGGCAGCCGGAGCCACCCGCGGTGACTACCTGTACGAACGGTTTTGACGGATTAATTTCAGCCTTCATTATACACTCCTGAACTTTGACTGTGAAATTACCGGGAAGTCCACCCGGGGCTTCCAGTACGCGAGGAACTTCTGACGGGCATCCTCGAACTCCCGCGGGTCGAACTTGCCCTCTGACTGGTGTCGGCACTGTAGGTCTAGGATACCCACCTTCTTGCCCATCTCTAGGCACTGTAGGCAGGCGTCAACATCGTATAGGTATCTCCAGTGGATGGGATGCGGCTCGAACTTCTCGAGGAAGTCCCGGGAGAACGCGAGGAAGCACCCGTCAACGGATGCCATGTCGGTCCGGTAACCCGGGCAGTCGAGCATAGGCGAATCGGGCCTACCGTCCGAGAAACCCTGTATGATTCCCCCGGCTGTTACAACGGGTCTAAGCGGCTGCCACCACTGGCAGGAGGTGTGCAGGCACATGGTCCCGATTAGACCCGCCACACCAACATTGTCGCGGTCGAACTGCTCGAACTGGGGGATAGCGCCCATTAGCGGCCGGAGAATCTCGAGGTCGTCGTGTCTGAAGATGTACCAGTCGGCGTCCCAAGCGGACATCGCCTTGATTTTTTCTGAAAGGGTGGACCCGTAGGAGTTGTCGAGGTAGATTTCCCCGGTAACCCCCTCGTGCGGGTCCCTTGTGGGTACGAATACTTTTATTTCCATACCCTTAAACTAGGGCAAAACGGGCATTATTTAGGGGGACGGGAGTCCTTTATGGCGAGGAGGATTTCCTTCATGTCGTCCATCCGGGTGAGCACCTGGGCGAGCTGCGTGTTCATAATCGCCTGCTGCTTTTGGGTCTCCACGATTTGGGCGTCCTGGTGGGTAACCACGTCCTGTAGCGCCTCGTACTTGCACTTGAGCTGGATAACATTGTCGTGGAGCTCCTGGGATTCCCGGTTGCGCACCTCGGCGGTCTCCGCGCGGGACTCCTTGATTTTGAGGATTTCCGTCTTCTGCTTGAAGAACGCCGCGATTGTCCCGAGGAGACCAGTGAGGGCGATTATGCAGGCGATAATCGTAGGCGTCAGTTCGGGTGATGCTGTTTCAGGTGTCATTTCAGTACCCCCGAGAAGCCCCATTCGATACCCGGCATGTAACCGGTGTTGCCGGCAACGGTGCTACCGATAACATCGTAGAACCCGTAGGATACCGATGTGGGGATGTTGGCGCTCAAGAAGAACGATTCCATTCCGCTGCCCGTCGTCATGGCTCGCGCGTATGCCGTAATCGGGCTTGGGTTTTGCTTTCTCATCAATGCCGAAATGGAATCGTGAGAGAAGTCACCATTCGTATGCTGGAACCTTCCGCTTGCGCTGAACCAAAGTTCCTTGAACTTGTTCGCATTCAGGCAGTAGCGGTAGGTAGCGTAGGTTGGATTGTCGCTAGCCGATATATAGCCTACATTTGTGCCAAGCATTCCGCTGACGGAACTGTTTGCGCTCCAGCCTGTATAGACGACGAGAGGCGCCTGCCAAGTCTCGCCTGTGGCAACCCGTGAGCCTACCTGCATGAACCTGTTCGGTAGATAGATACCGCCGTAAGCCACGGTAGCTCCGGTTGATGTGCTCGGAAGAACCTTTATGGTTATCGTGTCGGGTGCAGAGCTTGGGATATAGTACCGTATCCCGGCTACTATAGGTGCATCGGAATAGATATAGGAAGAACCGCCCGCACCCGTAGCCGAGTGCGAAAATGACGGAGTTGACGCCGCGACATTGATGTACCAGTTTGCCGTAGACGGTACCCTTACAGTAGCCGACTGTGCCGCGGAAACCGGGGAAGTGGCCGTCAAGTCCACCGACTGCTGCCCGAATCCGAACATGTGTGCCGAGGCGCTACCGGTGTACCCGTTATAGTTGGCAACCTGTAGCACTACGGTCTTGTCCACAAAGGATGCACCCGTGGAATCTACGGGCTGCATCAGCCCGTAGCCGTTAGTAAGCGGATATCCAACAGAATTTCCTACAATCATAGCATACCTATAACGGTTACCTTAGTTGAAGTGTTGGAGCTAATCTGTAGGCCGTTACCGGCGCTAAGGGTGTAGATGTCCCCGATTGCCGTCTGTATTGCCGAAAGTGCGGCAGAAAGGGTCTCTATCTGCGAGCTCCAGGAGGATACGGCGCTGATAGGAACATAGTCGCCCAAATCTACCCCCGTGATGAACCCGGAGGGGTTTCCCGTTGAGTAGAAATCCGAGGATGCTGAAGCATCCATCTTGGAAGAGAGGCTGGATTCGTATGCGTAAGGCGAGAGGTCAACCCCCGTGATGAAACCGCTCGGGTTGGTTGCGCTGTAGTAGTCCCCGCTCGGTGCGAACTGGGAGCTTGCCGTGGCGTCCAGCTTGGAGCTGACCGATGAATCCACATAGGCCGTAGTCGCATAGGAAGACAGTTCTACGCCCGTTATGAACCCGGAGGGGTTGTTACTAGGGTAGAACGAGGAAGAGGCGCTGGAGTCCATCTTCCCGCTTATTGCGGAGGCCACATAGGAGGAGTCCACGAAGCCGCTCGGGTTGGTCGCGGAGTAGTAGTTCCCGCTCGGGGCAAAATTGGAGCTTGCCGTGGAGTCCATCTTCCCGCTAACACCCGATTCGACATAGGAGGAAGCGATGGCGCTGACCGTGGCGGAATCGATGTTCCCCCCGATTGCGCTCCCGGATATCCCCGTGATTACCTGCGTATCCCCGGAATACTCGAGTGCGCTCCACGGAATCCTCGTGTCGATGCCCGAGGAATATGCAGTACCCTGAAGAACGTTGCCCAAATGTACGATAGCCATAGAAATTCTCCTTTAGTTAATCGGGGTCATGCCCTGCGAGGTTGCCCAGTTGTACACAGCGTCGATTGCGTCGATGGAACTCTTCGTGAGGTCGGCATATCCGCCAGAGTTGCTCATGCGGAGCTTGGCGTGGTCGAGCGAGGCCGTAAGCGAGGAAGCGTCCGATTCCATACGGAAGCCGTCGTCCTGTAGGGTTACCAACCGTCCGGCCGTATTCGCCGACATGCGCATTCCGTACTCGTTGAACACCGTCTTGGTCTCGAGCTGCTCGTTGTCCTTGTCGTAGGAGCTGAACACGAGGTCACGGCTTGTCAGAGCGTAGAAGTAGTCGCTGTGAAGCCCGATAAATTCGCCGGAGCAAGCGGTCACTCCGAGCGCCACGTTCTTGCCGTTGCCGGAGAGACCGAACCCTACGTTCACGCTGTCCATCTTGCTGTTCCAGCTGGAAATCGAGGACAGGTGAATCGTCGCGGAGTTACCCGGGGTGTACATGGTGATGCTCGGGTCTACGAGCGAGGTTGCCCCGTTGTGGTACCCGCGGTGAATCCATACGCCGTCCCCGTCGTCCCCCGTGTTCTGGTACCAGTGCGCGGAAACCCAGTTGTTGGAGTAGTTGTCGGAGCCGAAGTTCCCGTACGCCGCTATCCCTCCCACGGCAAAGTAGGATGACCTCCAGTCCTCTCCCGGTAGCGGCGTCTCGAACACCACGGAGCCGTTCTTGAGCCACGCGTGGGAAGTGGAGCCGCCGAGGTCGGTCTTGAGGTGGACTCCCGTCGGGGTCATTTCCGAGGTGTACCCGGCGGAGTTCTCCATATATACGCCCGAGAAGCTGTACCGTGCCTTGCGGGAATCCCCCTCTGCGGAAACGAGGAGGCTGGAGTTGAGACCTAGCCTGTCCGAGGAGTCCGTGCCGGAACCCGTGAAGGCAACCGTTGTGTACACCCCGGAGAACCCCGCGTTGGAACTTAGGGCAGAACCGTTGATTGAACTGATTGCGCTGTTGGAGCCGCTCACGGAGCTGAACGGGATGTACGCGGACATCGCGCTCCTGTCCTGCTTCGCGCTCTCGACGTGCGCCGTGTAAGCGCTGAAGGTAGTCGCGCTAACGTAGTCGCCCGAACCCTGCGCACCTATGTTGTCCCGGGCCTGCTTCTGTTCCGCAGTCGTGAATGCCTGCGGGCGGTCCGCGAGCACCCTGTTAATCTTGTCGTTCATAAAATCTCCTTAGCTCTTTCTTCCAATTCCCCATATAGCGATTGGCTGCACATTTCTTTGGTACGGCGCCGGAACATTACCGGACTGGTCTACGGAATAGCCTCCGGTTAATAGTCTGGCTTGTACAAACCTGGCTCCGTTCCACGCGCTTCTTCCTGTATTGGTGGCTTCCCACACGGTTCCACGGTAATACCAGTGCGTATCAGATTGCAAGAACCCTGTAAGTGTCCACTTCCTGGAATCCCCGGCATAAATCGCCTTGGGTCTAGGGTTATTCGACATCACCTCCACAAATTCGAACTTGTTCGTAGGCTCCGTGAGTACACAACTGGTTTTCCCGGAAAGGTCCGACCCTGAATAAATTAGTGTACGGTCTCCATATATCTTCCCGGTGTCGTATTCGGACGTATCGTGATACTTTATCCCGAAAGCGCTTACGCACCCGAAGTACTGAAATGAGCCGACGTGGTTTACGCCACTTTGTAGGTAAGTTCTCTGTGAGCTACGACCGGAAACCCGCGTGTAGTCACTGTAATACTGTAGGCAGAAGTTATTGTGAAACCATGAACTAGCGGTACAAAACCCTTGGTTGATTGAGAATATCGGGTATGATGTCGGGATATCAAAGCATTCCTTTTGACCGCTGTTGATAGAATCTCCTGACATGCTACCCGGATACTTGACAAATCGTATTGCGTCGAATGCGCTTGCCGGTTGCGAAAAACCTATGCTGCCATCCTGCCAAATTCCGCTCCAAATCGGAGTGTATGTTACACAGCTACTTGGCATACTTCACCCCCGATATAGCACTGATATTGGTTGCGTTGTTGATTGCGGTACCCCATGTGTTCCACTGGACAACCGCACCGGAAACCGCGGTAATTCCGGTACCGCCCGAGGCAGTTCCTAGAGAGGAAAACTTTATCATCCTAGTCATCCACTTCGGAGAGCTTGCGCTCCTGTTATAAGGAACACCGAAAGACTGGTAAAAATTACCGGTAAGCCCCGTTGTCGGCATATAGTAGATATTCTCGGTATTTTCAATGGTAGTCCCGGGAATCATCAAGCTTATCGCAAGTGCATCAAAGGCGGATACCGGCTGTGATAGCGGCATAGAAGATACCATGGAAGTTCCCGGGTTTCTCCACAGTTCGACATACTGGTCAGTCTTTGGCAGAGGAATACGGTACTCCCACGCGACACTCCCGGTAGCCCCCGGGAATGTCAGTCGGTTGTCCCCGAATGTGACGAAGTAAGAGCTTGCCATTATGCCTCCTTATGCCGAAGCCGTGGCTATGATGAGGATGTTTCCGCTCATAGTGAGGGATATTCCGTCACCGGCGCTAAGTTGCAGCGCTGAGCCGCCCCAGTTTGCGGACTGGGAGCTGACCAAATCGACAGTCCCGGAAACATCCGAGGAGAGCGCATAGGAGGACATTGCGGAAGCGTCCTGCTTGCCGCTTACGGATGATTCCACAAACTTGCTATCCACGAAGCCACTCGGGTTGCCCGTGGAGTAGAAGTCAGAAGAAGCGCTGGAGTCTAGCTTGGAGCTTACGCCGGATTCAACATACGCTGAAGCGATGGCGCTAACCGTGGCGGAATCCACGCCTCCACCGCCGCCACCGGCAAGAGCCGAGCCGTCGATTGCGCTAATCTTCCCGTCGCCGTCGTACTCGTAGGTCGGGAGAGCCGATGCCCACGCGAGTTCGCCCACGCCACCACCTTCCTCAACGAATGAGGCGGAAGCAGTGTATTTCAAGTTCGATACCCAGGGATAAGTGGCTGTAAATGCCGTTGCGCTGGGCAAGTCGAACCACACATCAATTTCGGTTACTATGCTTGATTCGAAATGGAGTCCGTTATCTGTATCGATGGCAAAAGTTCCGTAACCGTATGTCTCACCGAAATGCACCCGCGTAGTTGGGTTGGAAATAGGAAGCGTGATGCTAGTCGTATTGGTTGAACCGTTGATTACATCTACAATAGAGAATCCCTCTATTACCGTGCTCGGCAACAGTGCGGAATTTGTAGCCTCTACAGCCGTACCAGCTTGCACACGGAGGGTGCCTGACGGGCTTGCCA
>JAEIGA010001427.1_pt1 | contig 37384 bp, 43 predicted proteins | sample 9270691 | NCBI WGS metagenome assembly JAEIGA01 (sample SAMN17057246, study PRJNA624740) | gut metagenome | biome: biome; isolation source: fecal sample | host: Bos grunniens | place: China: Xizang | collected 2019
TCTACGCCAGCGTGGTACATGCCGACGAGCACGGTCAGGCGGGCTACGTGAACGCCCACTCCGACATGCAGGCGGCAGTCGATACCTGTTGGGGCTCAACCGGTCCCCGTCGTGAAAAACTACTGCTCCACACCACCACCGCCGGACGCATCAAGGAAGGCCCCTACAAGACCAAACTGGAGCAAGTGGAAGCATCGCTGCTCAGCGAGATGCAGTACCCGCTCGGACAGCCGAACCGCACCCCCGACGACTACTGGTGCGCCTTCCTGCTCCAGCTCGACAAGTGGGAGCTGACCGACGACCTGACGAAGCTCGACGACACGGAACTCTTCAAGAAGGTGAACCGCTCGATAGGCACCACCGTACAGCCGACATATTATAGAGAGCGACTGCATGAAGCCGCCACGGGCACCGAGGACACCAAGCAGGAGGTGCTGGCGAAGGACTTCAATATGTGGCAAGGTGTCAGCGTAAAGGACTGGATCAAGGCCGAGCAGGTGCGCCCGCTGCAACGCGAAATGCGGATTGACGATTGCGTCAAGGACAAGGGCTGGGTGATATTCACGGGACTTGACTTCTCGCAGGGCGATGACTTGCACACGGCGGCATACCTTGCGGCAAGGAAGCATCCAAGTGGACGCGGTACTGAGTTCTTTGCGGACTGTGACTGCTGGGTGAAAGAGAGCACGGCAGCCGACTCTCCCATCAAGGCCATCTATGACCAATGGGAAAAGGACGGATGGTTGCACAAGTCGCCAGGGCAGATATTCGAGCCTGCTCTTTACATCGAGCGACTGGCGGAGCTGTTTGGCAAGGGCTGTCAGTTCATGTATTGGGGCTACGACAAATACAAGTCGAAAGACCCCATCAATGCACTGAAAGCCTTTCTTCAGTCAAACATGGGCGTAGCGAACCCCGACCCATACGTCCAGGTGGTGAGCCAGCTGAACAGCGAGTTCAACGCACCCACCGACGATCTATATGCGGCGATGTTCGCGCCCGTGCCGTTTATCTCATTCAGCAACAGTCCGCTGTGGCCGTTCTGCTTTGGCAATGCTGTGCTGGAGATAGACGGGCGCGAGAACAAACGCCCCGTGAAGCGCAGCCAGAGCGACTCGTGCAAGGTGGACCCCGTGCAGGCCCTCATCATGGCGTTGGACTTGTATGAGAGGTATGAGGGGGCGTTGCATTGAATGAATATTGACCATTGACCATTGAACATTAAAGATTGAGAAAACTTGCAAGTTTTGCAAGAATTAGCAAGAATTTGAAAGAATTATGGAAAAGACAAAGGACGGCATCAAGAAGATGCTGAAGGAACAATGGAGAAAGGCGTGCAACGGCTACCTTGTGGAGCTGTTGCGCATGTGGGAACTTGACGCGCACTACGGCTATTGGGTGGGCGACGAGCACGGAACGATGTATTGCTACGGTGAGACGCATAACCTCTCGATGGAGGAAATCATCTACATTGTGGACTGCGACATCGAAGAGGACGAGGTGCTGGCGTGGGAAGACTACTGTCTGGACGCTCACGAGTTCGGATTTGATATGCCAAACCTGCGGTCGTGGCATCGCGGCTGTCCACGAACACCGCAAGAGACCTTCGACCATTTGCGAGAATTGAGAGCAAATCTCGCCCAAGCGGTTGAAGAGGAAAAGGAAAGGGTGAAGAACGAAACATCAAATTAAACGAATCAGGAACTATGAGCAAACAGAAATTGATTTATATCTCCGGCAAGATGGGCGAGAAAGTCTTATCGAAGGCTACCATCAAGAAGTTTGAGGTGGCGCAAGACAAGTTGGTAAGTGAGGGCTGGGCGGTTATCAATCCCGCAAGCCCTGTCTTCCAACGTGACGCACAGAATCACGTTAAGATCGAAGAAAAGAAATGGCAAGATTTAGAGTTTGGCGAGTTCGACTGGTATGCCTGGCTGTTGCTATGGGACATGCACTCTCTGGCTCTCTGCGATGCCATTTATCTGCTAAAGGATTGGCAGGACTCGCCAGGAGCAACCGCCGAATATTACTACGCCAAAGCGTGCGGAAAGGAAATCTATTTTGAAAAATAAAAACTTAACAAAAAGAACGATGAACTACGAGATTGCACAACCGATGAAGATAGTCGAATACTCAGAAAGGTGTTTGGCCATCATAGGAGACACGAAGCCTTTCAAGGAAGATTTAAAGAAAATGGGATGTCGTTTTAATTATGGGCTACGCTGCGGCCCTGGTTGGATATTCCCCGTCAAGAAGCGTGCAGAAGTTCAGAAATACGTCGAGTCCAAAATCTCCCGTCACAAACAAATGTTACTGGAACTATGAACATTTTTGAGCATATAAACGAAAGGCTTCGCCGCCGCAAGGAGCGCGAGGCCGTGAGGCGTGCCGACTATATTTTTCAGGTACAGGAGCACGACGGCGAACTGTGGCTCACCTTCAACGGCTGTATGGTATGCCCTGAAAGGATGCTGTCAATGGATATTGTCGAAGCCGTCGTGGTGCTTCGCCGTATGTATGTCGAACGCGCTGGGTAAACCCATTCGCCAGTTTCCACTAATAGAAAAAGCACCGATGTATAAAGATTATTTCGATGTGAGCCGTCAGTGGATGGAGTGCGAGATGCGCGGCATGTCTGAGGACGAGCGGATTGGCTACGCCCGCAAGACGATGGTGTGCGGCTGTGCCATTAACCTTATCGCGCTTGTCGTGCTCCTGATTGTGCTGTCTCTGTTCTCCAGCTGCTCATCTACGCAATATGTGCCGGTCATCGAGACACGTACAGACACAGCCTACATCGTGAAACAGCAGCGTGACTCCGTGTGGTTGCACGACTCCGTGCGCGTCACTGAGCGTGGCGAGACCATCACGATTGAGCGTTGGCATACTAAGTACAAGGAGCGGACGCGCACGGACACGGTGTATCTCTCGCGCACGGACAGCGTGCCGGTCCCCTATCCTGTTACGGAGTACGTCGCCAAGCCGCTGACATGGTGGCAGACGACACGCCTTCATGCAGGCGAAGTGCTGATATTCCTGGTATTAGGCTTCGCCGCTTGGAAGATGTTGCGCCTTCGGTAAACCGTGCACCGCGTTTCGCGTAATATTTGGAACATCACATATAATTGAAAATGGAATATCTAACTCTTGACAACATTCTCGCCATCGCCGGCCTGCTGTTCGGCGGTGGCGGTCTTGGTGTTTTCTTTGGGTGGCGTTATGCCAAACGCAAGGCCCGTGCAGAAGCACGGCAGGCCGAAGCCGAAGCAGAGCGGGCGAAGTACGAGGCCATGCAAGCCAGTGCTGAGATGACCAAGACCATCCAAGACGGCTACCAGCAGATGCTCACCGACCAGAAGGAAAACATGGATGAGCTGCGCCACTACCTCGCTGAACAGAAACAGTACATCGGTGAGCTGAAAAGCGACCGTCGTCACCTCCGTGAAGAAAACGACGAGCTACGTACACGCCAGGACAAACTGGAGAGCATCGTGCGCGACCTCCAGAACAAGGTAGCCCTCAATGGCCGCATGGTTGCCCTCATGCGCCCTCTCCTGTGCGGGCGAGAGGGGTGCACCATCCGCTTGCCCGCGACAATCTTTGAAGACGCAAACAGCGCACAGCAGCACACCATAGAACCGATTGCGCAAAGTGACATGTAAGTTATGGAAATTTCGAGCGTTCAGATACTAAAGGCAGTCCCCGCTACCAATAGCGAGCGGGTAGACGATTTCGTCCGTGTGTTCAATGAATGGAGCGACGAATTCGGCATCACTACGCCCTTACGTGCTGCTCATTTCCTCGCCCAGTGCTGGCATGAGTGCAACTGCCTGAACTCTCTTGAAGAAAACCTGAACTATTCCGAGACCCGTCTCATTCAGGTCTTCCCAAAGTATTTCACGCGCAAGAACGCCTACCTCTACGCTCACAAGCCTGAAAAGATAGCCAACCGCGTCTATGCCAACCGCATGGGCAACGGCTCTGAAGGCAGCGGCGACGGGTGGCGGTATCGTGGCCGTGGCATGATCTGCGTCACGGGCCGCAGCAATTACCTCTCCTACGCTTCGAGCCGTTTCTGCGTCGGCGACCTTATGGCGCACCCCGAATGGCTGGCTAAGAGTCCTGGTGCCTACAAAAGCGCGATGTGGTTCTGGTGGAATAACAAGCTGAATACCTACGCCGACCGCGACAACGTGAAGGCCGTCACCTATCGCGTGAACGGTGGCTACAACGGACTGGCAAGCCGACAGGCTTACCTCACGAAGTTCAAGAAGATGTTTTTCATATAGTTTTAATGTGTGTTTATTTAAGGTTAATTTTAGTTAGTAGTTATTGGCAATCTTTTTAAAATGTTTTTAGTGAAAAAATGAGTGGCAGGGCAGCGGCCCGCACGGTAAACCCCCGCAGCGATTGCGGGGGTTTATTGTATGGAAATAGGCAACGGAAGCATAATAGTTGATGGTCTGAGCGAGTTTGAGGCAAAACTAAAACAGCTCAGGACGGATAACCCGGGCTTTGAGAAGCGTCTGCGCGTAGTCATTAAGAAGGTAATGGGAGAAGCACGCGCGAAGCTACGGGAAGAGGCTGCAACTGGCTTGAATATGAAGTCAGACCCACGCCACGCTTACAAGGCTGTACGCTTTGCGGTTTACAAGAAAATATTTGGAGGTCAGGTAAACATATTGAACAGCAGGAGAGCTGGGAAAGAAACGGCATGGAAACTTCCTCGCACACTGAAACCAGGGCAGCGTGGTGGAAACCGCAGACCGCGCAATTCACGCGACCTTGACAAGTACGAGGGTATAGATCGTGGTTTTATTCTACGCTGGCTAAATAACGGCATGACAAGGACTGACCCTCGTTTGATAAAATTCACGGAGAACGACCGCCGAAAGGTGGACAAATGGAACAAACACCCAAACACAGGAAACCGTGGGGCTATAGCCGCACGCAACTGGTTCAAAGGCGCATCGCTGCGAGAGCTTCAGAATGTAGCTGTCGAAATGGAAGGTCTGATTGACAAGATCATAAAGGACGAATTTGTATAAAGCAATATGGCAGATGTAATTACCAGGTTTAGACTGGAGACCACGCAGTTTGACTCTAAGCTAAGAGACGAATCACAAAGGCTGGCAGACCTTACCAACCACTTGTCAATGGCGGGTAAGGATTTTGAACGGTTCGCCAAGAACCACGTGCAGACAGCGGCATCGCTGGGTCAGGTGGCCAGCGGGGCGACGAATCTGAAAGACAAGCTGAAGGATTTAGTCGGAGCATACAACACCGCGGCGCGGGCCTACAACACCCTGACCAAGGATCAACAGTCGGGAGATTTCGGAAAGGCGATGGCCACGAGTTTGCAAAAACTTAAGCAGGACATTACCCAAACCAAGAACGAACTCTACAACATAGGTGAGCAGTCGAAGGGCACGGGCGGCATTATGTCTCAGCTGGCCGAGAAGTTTACGATAAATATCGACGCGATGAAGCTGTTCAAAGTCGGTATGCAGGCCGTGCAAGGTGCGCTGAAGGTTGCAAAGGACGCGTTCTTTGCTTCGGAGGCCAACGTTGACGAGTGGGGACGTACCATGCAATCGGCACAAGCTCTTTATGAAGGTTTCCTAAATGCGCTCAACACGGGCGACATTAGCGGCTATCTTAACAACATGGCCGATATTGTGCGTGCTGCCAGTGCAGCATACGATGAGTTGGACAAGCTGGGAACGATGAAAACCATTCAAGGCCCGCAGATGTCCTTCCAACAGACAGAGAATGACCGTATCAGAATGATGATCCAGACGGGAAGGTATATTGCGCCCCGTGACGGTCGCCTCACATCTTCCACGATGAAGGAGGGTGATTTATTGTCGCCCGAACAAATCCGTGCTTTTGAGGGCTTGCTAAAGAACGGCATGAACAGGATGGTCGGACTCGTTGGTAACGAGGTGAAACAGGCCAACAGAGCCATTGACGCTTATTATAGCTCGCTGGCAAAGCAAAATGGTATGAGCCTTTCGGAGTTCCGGCAGGGCACAAGTTCATGGGAGTCGTTTAGCAAAAAGTTGGCTGGTTATGAGGATTACAAGAAACATAACGACAAATTAGCCACTGAATTTGCAAAGCAGGGAGGCCGTGGATTTGTAGACTTCGACAAGAATAACCCTTACGCTGAATTTAAGAAATGGGGTATTTTCAGGGTAGACAAGCAGGGAGAGAACAGCTTTAACGATCTTGTAGGATTGATTAAGCAGCGCGACCAACAGATTTCGCAGTCATACGGTATGCTTTCGCAGTCATACAGGGCCATAAACCGTGCGGAGGGAATAACCGTGAAAGGACTTATGGGCGGTGGCTCTGGAGGAGGTGGCGGTAAGAACACGCCTAAGACAGGGGAAATCCTGCCTGCTGGAAGTGTTGCTGAACTTACAAAACAGATTCAGGAGCTACAAAAGGAGCAGAGCAAGGCAACCAGTCCTGAAGAGTGGAAGTCCTACCAAGAGCAGATTCGAGAAACGACCGTCCGCATCAAGGTCCTGAAGGGCGAGATGTCAGCAATAGGCGTTGGCGGTCTTGCTAACGCTAAAGGCGTGACGGTGGCGACCGACAAGGCTTTCGGAACGACGCAGCAAAAGATGAAAGCCTCGGAATGGGTAGAAAACCGAACGGAGGAGCTACAAAAAGGAAAACTGGACTTCTCCGGCATAGACAAGCAGATTGCGAAGATTCAGAAGGGAGGGAAAGATGTTGCTGAGTCGTGGAAGACGGCGACAAGCGCAGTGAACACCTTCGGCTCTGTGCTGGGAGCGATTGAGGACCCCGCAGCAAAGGTGGCGGCTACGGTGGCGCAGGCTATCGCTTCGGTGGCCCTCGCTTATGCCGAAACGCTGGCAAAAGACCAGACAACGAAGTCGAACGTGTGGGCGTTCATTGCGGCTGCGGCTGCGGCGACGGTATCAATGGCCACGACCATCGCGAGCATCCATTCGTCGACAGGCTACGCCGAGGGCGGTATCATCAAAGGCAACCATTACAGCGGCGACATGATCGGCGGTCAGTTTGAAAATGGGCAGCTCGTCGGACTCAATGCCCAGGAGGTGGTGCTCAACCGGGCGCAATCGGGAAACCTCGCCTCGCAGCTTCAGGGCGGTGGCGTGAACAATTTCCAACTGGAGACTCGTGTCAGCGGCGACGACCTGCGCATCATCCTGCGCCGCAGCAACATGAAGCGCGGCTACGGCTCAAGGAATTTGGTGCTTTAAGGGTGCCGAAAAAATGACTCTCAAAAGACAATTTGCAAGTTCTCAAAAGACAATTTCAAAACTCTCAAAAGACAATAGAAATGATTCAGATTTCTTTCACGGCCTTACACGGCGACGACTACATTTTGCAAATTGGCGATGCGGAGCAGGGTGCTGATCCGACTGTAGTAGACGGCACCCGTGATGTGTTTACCACGACGGAAGAGGACGACACCGACGTATTTATGCCAGTGCGATGCACAAGCGGCGCGGTCCGCTTCTACAATGCCGGGAATGCGTGGGGCACGCTGGCAGACATTAGCGATGAGCACAAGCCCGTAACGTTATTAAGTAATGGCAGCCCCGTCTGGAGTGGCTACATTAACAAGGGATACGTCGGCACGCGCAAGCTGTATGGCTACAACGAGGAATGCGAAATCTGCGTGCAGTGCCCGTTGTCGGAACTCGACACCGTGAACTATGACCCTATAACCGATCAGACGTGGACAAGCGGAATGAAGACACTGAGCTGGGTATTGGCCGACATCCTGAATGACCCGTTCGGCGACGGGGTGGTGTCGTCGCCTTCTATTCAGCAAATCAGTGATGCTGCCACCATATTAGCTTTGCAGGTCTACGTCGGAGCTTTCTATGAGACCTACAACGAAGACGACGGCACGACGACCTACCGCCCAAAATACACCAAGAAGCAGGCTTTGGAAGAGGTGCTGCGGATGGCCTGTTGCACGGCGCGATGGACTGGCACAGCCGTTGAGATTAAAGAGCCAAAGGAAATGCCCAGCGGCGGCACAACGCTAACCCCAGCCCCGATAGACACGGAAAGCACGGAGACCGCGGTCATGCCGTATAAGAACGTGAGGGTGACGGCGAATGCGGAAGCCGTAGAGAGGGCTATGGACTTCCCGACCTTAGTACTCAATAATTGGGCAGAGTTAAACGGCGTACCTCAAAAGGTGCAACAAACGACAATTATTGGCCCTGGTGTCCTTAACCTCAAAGCCGTTGGATTGATTTGGGGTAGAATAGGTGCAACGTTTACGCCCGACGAATGGCGTGGTATAACCGACGACGAATTTACATACGGCACGACTGACTCAGGAAATAATCTGCTCATTGTGGCATACCAACAGTTGACTGACGACGTGACATACAGCGGTTATAACCTTTCGCCGTCGATATGGCTGAACTACACGCATGACTATACCATCACGCCGCAAAGCAACATACAGCCGACTACGGTATCGGTGCAGACAAAAACAGACTTCTTTATCCAAGACGCTATTCTTGAAATACAAATGCGACTGAAGGAAAATTTCTGCGAGAGCAACTTCAGTGGCGTGGTGATGATAAGGGTCAGCATAGGCGACAAGTATTACAATTATCTTGCAAGTGCGTGGGTGACAGTTGCAAACCCGCTGCCGTTTAGCGTCGACACTTATTTCCTGAAGGTCACCTTTGAAAACGGCCAGCTAAAGAGGACGGGGAATCTGGATTATAATTTCGACTCTTATTCAGGCTATGGCATACCAGTGACTGAGGCATTAAACGGCTTACTGAAGATTGAGGTAAAAGCATCTTCGGACTTTGATAACGACATCATCACCATTGACTCGTTCCAAGTGAGGGCCGTGCGCCACGTCTCGGACATAAGAGAGCGGAGCACCTATTCGGCAACGGGCAACAAGGGACAAGGTGAAGATTCGATAGACCTTGCTTTCTGTTCAGAGCGTCGGGCTGATAACGCCTACAATTTCCTGTTTGACGGCAACGGTAACGTAGTGAAGACGGTGACTATTGGCGGCGTAGCTTTGCGGCCGGAGCAATGGGTTGCAAACCGTCACGCCGCTATGACAACGGGGAAGGCCCGAAGCCTGTTGGTGCTCAGACAGGAAGACTTCACAGCAAACAAGTACCTATTTAACGGAAAACGCTACGATACGTTGTGCATTAGTCACGACTGGGCAGAGAACATCACGGAAGCACATTTAATTGAAATATCTTAAAGCTATGGCAGTCATACACGGAGAACAGATTATTGTCTACACGCAGGACGGAAGTGCTGCGGCGATAGCTATACCCAAGCAGAGAAGCGCAGAGCTGACGCGCACTCTGGAGATGAGGGAAAAAGCATCGAACGATGCGAACAGCCAGGAGTTCACGCCCGGACGTGAGGGATGGGTGCTGACGGTCAGCGGCCTCATGTCGTCGTATTCCAACCCAATCAAGTACAGCGAACCCTACACCATCGTCATCGACTACGGCGGCACCACGGAGACCGGGCAAGCGTGGTGCTCACAGGTCAAGATAACGGCCACCGTTGACACGCTGGTGCAGCAGAGCGCAGTCTTCACCGGCACCGGCCCGCTGACACAGGGGTCGTCTGAATAAATCAGTTTTTTGAACAATCCTAAATTCTCAATAAAATGGAAATAACAAAGATAGTAAAAGGTAACGCTTTTGGCCTACGGCTACAGTTGGAGCCTGTCTATTTGGACGGGTCGCCGGTAGAAGGCTTTGACGTGGCGCAGGCACAGGCCGCGTTGCAAATGAAATCCGTAGGACAAAGCGGATGGACAAACGTTCCTTATGAGGTCGTGGACGCAACGACGGTCACCACGCAATTTGACGGCAAGCTGCCACTGAGCACCTACGGCTTCCAGATGCAAGGTACATGGAGCGATGAGGAATGGCGTTGGTGCGCAAAGGCCGTCTTTATGATTGTCGAGGAAACCAAGTCCGCTGACCTGCCAGCCGACGGCATACTGCTCGATGATACTCTTATCGTAACGCCTGTCATTACCTTTGCCAACGGAAAGGACGGCAAGGATGGTAAGGACGGCATTACGCCGCATATCGACCCGGTGAGCGGCGACTGGTTTGTCGGCACAGAAGATACAGGCGTTCATGCACAAGGCCCGCAGGGTGCGCAGGGTGTTCAAGGCCCACAGGGTGCGCAGGGTGTTCAAGGCCCACAGGGTGCGCAGGGGCCGCAAGGAGTGCAAGGCGTTCAAGGTCCGCAGGGGCCAGAGGGACAACCAGGCACGACAAATTATAACGACCTTCAGAACAAGCCTGACTTGTCCGTGTACGAGCTTTTGACGAACAAAAAAAACTCTGTCACGGGCAATGAGGCTTCCTCTACCTACTACCCCACCACCAAAGCCGTTGCAGATTATGTCGGCTCAGTTGTGGGCTCAATCAACACTATTCTTGACACTATTAACGGCGAAGTATTATGAACACAACGGCAGACAAATTACAAGGTATTTTAGACAGCAAGGCAGCAATAAAATCAGCCATAGAGGCCAAGGGTGTCACAGTTGGTGACGCTCCACTTGATGAGTATGCGGGAAAGATTGCAGATATACAGCAGGGAGGTGGTCTACAAGAAGCTCCTGAGAATGATGTGAACTTCTATGATTATGATGGTTTCAGGGTTGCAAGCTATACCATTGCAGAAGCTAAAGCTCTTACAGAACTTCCTACACCACCTACACACGAAGGACTGACTTTCCAAGAGTGGAACTGGACACTCAATGATATTTCCAATTACAACAGAAGATACATTGATGTAGGGGCCAATTATGTGACAACAGACGGTAAGACACACATGAAAGTCGTTATCAGCGGTGAGGTTGAAACAAGTATGACTTTCAAATTTAAAGGCACACTTACTGTTGATTGGGGAGATGGACAAGCACCTGATAGTATTTATAACAATAAAGAACTAAACTATACATTTAATCATATTTATTCGGCATTTGGTGAATATATAATAAAAATATCTTTTTTGGGTGACGAAGGAGATAAATATGGTTTTATCAATAGAGGCTCAGCATATACATGGTGGAAAAGAAACATGAATATCGTTGAAGTGAATTGTGGCGAGAATTTTACTTTTTCTTATAACAGTTCATTTACTTACATAAAAAATTATTGTTTATTAAGTATTGCTACAGATACTGTATTGACATCAATAAATACTCAATACAGCCACATATCGACAATTTCTATACCAAGAACCACAGGAGCCTTTGGTAATGGCAACTTTTCGGCGACGCTTGTATATAAAATATGTTTCCCTAAAAGTGTAGACACTATATGGAGCAATGGTATGTTTGCCAGCTTGCCCACAAATAAATTAGTACTGCCTGAAACATCTGCTTCTGTAACTTCTGCGACAGTTTTTAATTCAACCCCCCAATTAAATATTCTAAGTGTTCCTATGTCGTGGAATAATGCAATAGCAACTGTAGAAAAATATGATATTGTTAATGGGTGGATACCAAGTGTAAATCTTACACTTAACAGCCAGTATATGCTTGCTGTGGATATTGTGGATTTCTTCAACAAACTTGGAACCACAACCAACACCATTACTCTTACTTTCGGCTCTACCAACTTGGACAAGTTGACAGCAGAGGAAAAGGCAATAGCAAATAACAAAGGTTACACTTTAGCATAATAAGACTATGATAATTGAAGGAAATGTATTGACAGCCGATGAAGGCAAGGTGCTGACCAACGGTGAGACATACTCAAAGCAGGTATGGCTGGGTGTCAATGACTCTCCGAGTAACTGGCAGGAGGTGGATGAGGATCAAGTGCCGGAGGAGTTTAGGATGGAATGAATTTTTGTCATTGAGTAAACCTTTCCGCAACATTCAGGTGATAAGAAAAGGAAAGTATCATTATGAAATGGCTGAAATTGGACGACATTAAGCAGCAGCTCCGCATCGACACCGATTGTGAGGATGCGGTGTTGCAGCTGTACGGTGTTGCTGCTGAAGATACGGTACTGAACTATCTCGGCAGGACTTACGACGAGTTGATGGAAATTTACGGCAAGATACCAGGCCCGATCCGACTGGCAACGCTCATGCTGGTCGACAGTTCATACCAGCATCGCAGCCCGGCAAGTCCCGCTAATATGTACTATGTAATGTATGGTTTCGACATGCTCGTAAAACCGTATATGAAACTGGCAGATTCATAATAATTATGGTTATTACGCAAATTTCTTTCAGTAAAGATACGATATATGGACGCTAAATTTATCATACAGGCCGGAGACATAGCCAAATATCAGGTGAAGATTGAGCACGCTGATTTCGACATGGCGCGAGACGACTTCGAGTTCACCCTGTTAGGCGGTATGCTCGGCCAGAAGGTCACGGTCACGAAAAGCCAAATGCCGTGCGACGAGGATGGTAACTGGTTCCTCATATTCGACAGTACAGGAATGGCTGGCAAGGTTACGGCGGTATGTCGTTATTGGGTGCCCGACCTCGACATGCCCGACGGCGAGCGCGAGGAGGTAGACCGTCAATACATCGGCTTCGTCACCGACAGCCCCTGCCCGAAGTTCGCCTGTGACTGCGATTGCCCCACGAAAAATGATCACGTCACCTACACCCGCGTCTATCGCGGCGACGTTCACACGCTGTATTTAAACCTCCGCACCAGCGACGGAGAGCAACTGCGCGATAGCGAGGGCGAAAACCTCAGAGTTCACAAAACCGACGAGGAATTATTTTAACCAAACGAATTAACACAAAAAAGATACTATTATGGCAGTGAATTATGATTTGCAACAGACAGGGCCGGAGGTGCAGCGTATCATTAACGCCGTTGACCCCGAAACCGAGCGTGCTATGGCTGCGGAGGCCAACCTTCAGCAGCAAGTGGACAACCGCGTAAGCTACGGAGAGCAAGAGCCGACAGAAGCCAAGCAGGAACAGGCACGCGCTAACATCGACGTATATTCAAAGAGTGAGGTCAACGAACTGAACACAACCCTGGAGGGTGAGCTTCAGCAAGAGATTAATGGTCGTGTGAGCTACTCCGAGCAGACTCCCACGCAGACAGAGCAGGCACAGGCACGCAATAATATCGACGTTTATTCAAAGAACGAGGTGAATCAGATTGCATCGGCATTTACTGGCCAGAATTACGTCACGGTGCAGGCCACACAGAGCACCACCGCCGCCGACATCCCGACGCTCATTAACGCAACGGGAGAAGGTGAGCAGACCGACACCATCTATCGCGTGGCCTTCTTTGACGGCAGTGCATACGACGTGACCAAGTATTCTGAATACACCTGGAACGGCACGGCCTACGTTCAGTTAAATATCCGCTCTGGCGTTGAGGACATTTTTGATATTTCCGTATATAACACCAGCGGCGGCCAGCCCGCCGTCTATGACAACCTGGCCGTTGCCCTTGCCGGTGTTCCAGGAGACGTGGAGCGCGGCGGAATGAGCGTTAAATTCATTCAACGAGTCCCCGCAAAATATTCTGTCGTCGTTACGACAAGCGACACGCAGCCGACTGGCACATCTTTGTTATCCGCATCGTCTGTCACCTCCGGCACATACGAGGCTTCAGCATTGACAGATTTCTCGACGCTCCCCTCCGCAACTGGTTCAGGCAATGCCGTTGTCTATTATTACGCCGACGGCACCACCTACACCGTCTGGACTATCACGATGGCCAGCGCGCAAGGCAGCGAATATGTGCAGTACCGCCTCATGGCTACCGCATGGAGCACCTCGCCCAGCGACTGGCAGGGAGTGGATGCAGAACCCACACCTGGAAGCAGGAATCTTGTGGAGAGCGGGGTAGTTGAACGTTTTGTTTCTGCAAAAATAGATTTTAGCAAAAGTAATAACTATATTTTTGCACTTGTAGATAATAATGAGAACATGATTCTTGGTATAACTAAAGATGGAAAACTTGTATGCCAAGAAGATTTGTTTAGCATTGCTCTTGACGGAAAGGTAGATGTAAGCGAAATAGTTGACAATCTTAATTCCCAAAGTTCTACTGTGCCGCTAAGTGCAAAACAGGGAGCTGTGCTTAAAGCTATTGTTGACGGGTTAAGCACCAAAGTTTCAAATATAGATATTATATCTAACAATGTCTATTTGATGGCTATTGTTGACAGAGAATACAATATACTTTTTGGCATTAAAAAAGACGGAAGTATATATGCGCCTGTTTTCCCAGAACTTAATACTCTAAAAGAAAGTGTTTTGGAATTAAAAGACGAAATAGATAGCTTTGAAGGTGATGAGAATGTTATTGAGATAGCTACTGGAAAATTGAAAAGCTATGGAACTTATCAAAGTGAGCTTGATGCCAGTCCTATTGTTGATGACAGTGCCAATTATAATATTGGTTTTAAGACTGTAGGTAAGGATTTTGTAAAAAAGTCTGTTAATAAGAAAATGGTTATCTTTAACCATGATGACGGTAATTATCCTGACCTGTGTGGCGTTAGAAAGATTTACAACAAATATGGTTTCAAGGGAAGTTTCTGTTGTGTGTTCAGTCCATTTTCTTCTTTAGATGCAGCAAGAAAAAAGATTGTGAACATGAAGAAATTGATAAAAGAGGGGCACGATATTGGCCTTCATGCAATCATTTCTGAAAGTTATTGGCACTTTAACAGGCTTTATGACGTAAGACCTGACGGAGGTAGTAATTTTTCTGCTTTAAGGGAGGAGGTTAGAGGAAGTAATGTTGACGGAACAGGAACTAATGCTTTTGGTGATATTATAACTGAAGATACGCTTGCATCCGAAATATATTTGAATGTAACGAATATTCCTGAGAAAAGTGTTAAGGTTGTTGAATTAACTCAAGAGCAAGTTGACCACTTGAACAGACAATACTGTTTTTACAGTGATGAAAAAACACACTCGGGAATAGATGACCTTGCTGTTGATATTTTTAAGGATGCCGTTGCTCCTGCTCTTACGAAGACAAAGATTCAATGGCTTGAATATTATTATAATGCCCTGGTAGGCGATACCCTTGGCTTTAGTTCTATATCTGATACAATCGCTGGCAGATTTTCCGAGGACTATGATATTCCCAGTGGCGCAAGTGCATCTGACTATTATCCTGACGCCGCTCATATCTTAAACGGAAAGATGGTGTACTATGGCGATACTGGAAATGCTCACTACGCAGAAGCAAAGCTAAGTACTGCGTCAGGCTTTAGTGACAATGACTATCAGCTGGTCGGAAAGTTTAAGAAAGGATTATATAAGGACAGCTTCACCACTTGTAATTACGAAGTAATGGACAGGTGTATAACTGTTGCTGAGGCTTTCTTTAGAAAATATTTTGGACTGAATCATTTTTCTGAGGTACATATTCACGGAGTACAATATTTGCCTTGGGTGTATAAGGATTCTGATGGCTATTATTATCTTGACAGAGGCAAGAACATTATAGAAAATGGACTTGGTACTTTCTATTCCACAAGGTTAGGGAAATTTATTTGCACTTGCGATATTTTGCATGAGTTTGGTGCAGACTATATGAAGGAGAGTACAAGACGGTTCTATGCAAAGAATGAAGGCTTGGTTGGTTATTACTATGGTCAGGAAGGTATTCGTGGCACTGACAGGCATTTCAACAATCAAGCGTATGATTCAAATGACAGTTCTTTGACAGCGTTGACCTATGAATATACTTCTCTTCTTGCTGCCTTTGGAACTTCATCTGGAGGTCAGGATGCTATGAGCTATGACACCTTTATGACATTCATGGAAGGTATTGATAACTGGACTAAGTTTTTTTATGAAAATGCAGGTACAAATAATATCACCAGGAATGGCGTTACAATGAATGTCTATGACAAAATGAAAGCCATTATGGATATTGTGGTTGCAACTAATGGCACTGGCAAGATTCCTCAGATTAGTGTTGATACTATTGAAAATAGCCCTGCCATAATGATAGCTGTGGAGCTGTTGTTTAGGTTCTTTAAGGAGAATGGCTATGATGTAGTTACACTTAGAGAAGCGAGAGACAGGATATTGGCAGATGGTGTTAGGAATGTTAATGGAAATATGTTTCCAAATCCTGGTTTTGAGCAAACCATATTAAGATACCTTGGTGGGGACAGTACAAATGATGACGCCTATCTTCCTGATGGATGGAAAATAATGAGCAGTAGTAACGGAACTACTTATAGCGTTGATAGAGCAAGCGATTATAACAATGCTATTGCTCTTGCTGTAAGTGGAACATGTAAAATTGGCACGAGGGCTTTTGCTCTTCCTGCTGGGAACTACAAATTAAGCTATAGCGTTATAATGACTGAGGGGACAAGCGAGAGTGCTACTGTTTATACAAGAAAGGTAAGGAATGGCGATAAATTTTCTTCTACAGGAAATGTCATTGACACTTACCATGCTACTGACAGCTGGACTAATCATGAAGTAACGTTTGTTATTGATGATTTCCACAGGAACATGCCTAATGCTACGGACTATGTGAATGTTGTATGTGACGGTTTTGAGGATAATGTGTTTGCTGTTGATGTCAGGATAAGGACAAATGATGCGACTATGAAAATCGCCAATGTGAAACTGTATAAAATATAAACAACAATAATAATAAATTATGGAAACTTTAGTATTAAAATGTGCGGAGGTGGCAATGAACCCATCTCTTAGAGGTATGAATGAACTTAGGTTCAAGATAAATAAGGCTGCTTCTGGCAACCCTGTTACTCAACTTGCTAAAATAAGAAATGGCAATTTCAATGATACTAATACCGATACCCCTTATTGGGAAATCATAGAAGGCACTGGAATTTTCACTAATTCAAGTGGTTCTGCTGATTATGGAACAAGCAGAGAAGGTACAGCCGTATATGTCAAATTGACTTCTTCTATAATAACTGTCCGCGTTAAGAATTTCACCCTTAGTTGTAATAGTCTTGGATATGGTACTACAAACAGTAATGCGTTTGGAAGTACTTATGATTCGTCAAAAAACCTTATTGAAATAAGTCTTGACGAACTGAACAATAACAGTGTTATTGAAGATGTAACGACCTTCCATCTTGGAACTGGAAACCTTGACGGCATTAAATATTGTAATTCTCTTAAATCGCTTGTCATGCAGAAAGCAAATAATACTATTACTGGAAGTGCGTCTAATCTTCCTGCGAACCTTGAAGTATTTAATGTATGCAGGGACGATGGAAACAATGCTGGTAATAGTATCAAATGGTCATTTGACGACTTTGCAAGCAAACCTAAACTGAAATATATTTGTGTGCGAGGTCAAGAATGTACAGGCGGCGATTTCCATTCTATGCTTGTAAATAGAACTGGAGATGCTGATTTGAATTTCTGTGCTATCAACTGTCCTGTCAGTGGTGATGTCATGTTTGATTACACAAGCGGAGCAACTGGAGCACTTCCGTCAGAGACCCTTAATATTAAGAGGATCACCTTTAATCGTGCAGGCACTCCTGGCTATGATACTATCGAATTTGATAAAGCAAGTTGCTTGGGTTTCCTCAATTTCATTAAAGACGGAATGGATGCCAATAAAATTACTTTTGCAAGTGAGCCTGTTGTAGTCATAAGAGGTAAGAGCGGTGTAAGTGCAGACTCAGAAGTAACGGCTTTGGTTACAACTTTGGCAGCTTCTCCTTACAATGTTAGCATTACGGTTAATTAATATATATATATAAAGCAAAAGAAAAAGCAGAGGCCAAGGTCTCTGCTTCTAAAAGACAAAAATAAAATCATAATATTATGCCAGAACAAAATGTTAATATAAAGAAGATCAAGGAGCTGACTAATTCAGGTTGGTTGTTTTTTTTAGATAGCCGGTCACATCATTGAGAAGCTAAAGAAAGAGGAGCTGGAAGCTAAAGATAAGCAAAGCTGAGACATGAGTACTATAGAAAAAGGGGGATAGGTGACTATCCCCCTTTTTTATTCGCGGTACTTACCGCCGCAGATATTATCAAATTCGTCAAGTGCATAGGCTCTGAATTTCTTGCATCCGTAAAAGCCTCGGAAGTAGCCCCACCAACGGCAACCTTCACAATAGCGGTTGCGCTCGCATGTCCAGGTACTCATGTCAGAAAGTGTAATGTTCTTCTCCGTCCCAGTCGGTGTGGATGACAAAACCGAAATCACTTTGCGTGAACACGCCGTCGCCTTCCTCAAAGAACTTGCCGGTGTAGGTGGTAATTCGATTGCGGGTGACTGGCACGGAATCAAACACCCGCTTGCGAATGACCGTGCCTTCGCTGTCCATACCTGAGACGGTCATCTTCAGCGTGCAAGAGGTCGCCATGTAGGGGAAGGTGTAGGCTTGGTGAACGTTTAGGGAGTTGCGGATGCGCTTCTCGCTCTGCGTGCTTTTGGTGATACCCTCCAACGTCTGCGGGTTGAAGTTGGCGGAGCCGCCCGTGTATTCCATGAGGAAATACGCGAAGTTGTCAGGCATCTTCGTATCGGTGAGCACAAACTGAATCATGGCACCGACACGATACATGGGCAGCGTAAACGAGGCGTTGTCGCCACCGACGGTGATTACGGAGCAATGGCAGAAAGTGTCTGTCAGCTTCTCGCCGTCGCTGGCCGTGAACTGCACCGACTCTGGGCTTTTGATGGTGGCCGAGATGGTGCCGGAGTGTCCGACGGCAACGATGGTATAGGTTCCGGCAGACAGCTTCAGCGACATGGTGCAGAAGTCCTCGTCTGCCGATGTCTGCGTCTTCACTTTGTCGTAGACCTTATCGCCGTTCTGGTCAAAGAGTTGCACGTTGAGCTTGGTGAAGGCGGTGACCGTCCCCCGTGTCAGGTCGCGGCTTGTCGGCTCAAAGGTGACGGTCACGTTTCCCGTACTGGCCATTTCTGGCACAATGGGCTTCTCGCACGCGGCGATGGTGATGGCTGCCATAGAATAGCAGCAGAATAAACGGAACATTTTCATAGCTTAATATTCTACGGTTTCGAGATTGAGCCAGTCGTCTACGGTGAAGGTCATGGTCATGTCGCTGTCAATGAAGAAAGTGCCGCGATAGGTCGTCTTGTAACCGTTGCGGAGGGGTACGTTCGCAAATGTGCGCGTCTGCAAAACGTTGTCGTCGGCATCAAGGGCCTCTGCCGTGACGTTGTGGGGCGTCTGCGCGTCGGATGTAATGTTATAGATGGTGATGGCCACCGTGCCGTCCTGAGCCGTAGAGGTAATGTTGACCGTCGTCTGGCGGTCAAGCTCATGCGTGCCGCCAGTGGCAACGTCCCAGCGGTCGAAAACATCAGAAGTAGTGAACCGAATCTTCTTGCACGCTGCCGGCACTTCGTCCGTCGTCTCCATCCGAAATGCGGCCACAATGCGCTCCATCTCACAACTGAGCGACGTAGCCGTTGCAGGCGTGAACGTCGTCGTGTAGACCATCGCGTGTGTCACCTTGTCTTCAGGAAAATGGATAACACCGTCGGCCAGCGTTGCCACGTCTGCGCACTTATGGCCAATGGCCACCAGGGTATAGGTCTTTGTCTTGTCGAGCGTGGCGGTGACGGTGCCGAAGTCCGCGTCGCTACTCGTCTGGTGAACGGCGGTGGTGTTTGCGCCTTCGGTTATCCACACATCGAGCCGCGTCACCACCGACGCGATGCTGGTGGCCGCACGGGTCATCGCCTCCATTTGGTAGGGCGAGAAGGTCAGCGTCACCTCCGTCGGTTCGTTCATTACCCTTTGCTCTTCTACGTCGGAAGAGCACGCCGTCAGCAGTAAACCGACCACTGACAGCAGAATCGTCTTTTTTTTCATAGTTCCTTTTGTTTTTAGTTTTGGCAATATCGCCGTAATAAGAACGCGGGAAACACCCGAAAAATTGCGGTAAACCCATAACAGCTTTTGCACGGTTTTGAAAAAGCATGGTATGGCATATTCCACAGGGATGATGAACAAGCGCGTGACCGTCGCGAAACGTGCCACGGACACGCAGGAGAGCTTCGGCAAAAGCGGACAGCCGAAATACAATATTCTTGGCTGTTTTTGGATGGCCGAGACCTTCACCAAGGGCGTGAAGGCTATGCACGAGGGCGCATTGGATGCCTACGACACCGTGATGTTCCGTTGCAGGTTCAATACCCAGCTCGACCGATGGTGTCTGCTGAAGTACAACGGTCGTTGGTATCAAATCACCTCGTTCAATGAAGACTACCGAGAAAACCAAATACAGATGACCGCCGTTGAGCTGGCCAACCAGCAGGTGAACATCGTTGATGAACAAAACAAAAAGGGACTATGGAACAAGTGGCAATTATTCACTTTAACACGCCGGAGCTGACGGAGGCCGCAATCCTGAGCCTGCGGAAGCAGACGGGCAGCCGCTACTACGTGACGGTATTCGACAACAGCGACCGCCGACCATTCACGGCTAAGATGGATGGGGTGACCATCATCGACAACACGAAGGGGCAGATTATCGACTTCGAGAAGGAACTGGAAAAATACCCTGACAAATGTTGGGAGTTGGCCCACAAGAGCAACTACGGGAGCGCGAAGCACATGATGAGCGTTCAAAAGCTGTGGGAACTGTTGCCCGACGGGTTTATCCTCATGGAGAGCGACATCCTGCTGACCAGAAACATCAATTTTCTGTGGGATGAGAACTTTGCAGCTTGCGGAAAGGTGCGGTGGTTCCGTGGACGTTCACGGGAGAAAGACCGCCTGCTGCCGTTCCTCTGCTACATGAACGTGCCGAAGCTCACGACCAACGGCGCACGGTACTTTGACCCCGCCCGCTGCTGGGCGTTGTCGCCGGGCGGGATGAACAACCCGAACAACTGGTATGACACTGGTGCTGCTTTGTTGGAGGACATTATCAAAACGAAGCCGGCACTCGTTGCGCGGCTGTACAGAGACCTTGACCATTATTACGTCCACTACACGGGTGGCTCATGGCGACAAAACGATGTAGAAAACCAGAAAGCATGGCTGGAGGCGCACAAGTCTCTATGGACCATTCCCGACAATAGCGACGTGAAGATATACGTCTGTGCGCATCAGGACTTCGAGCCGGTGGTGTCAAACAGCATCTATGAACCTATTGACAGCCGCAAGAATGGCGACGCATACAAGGCTAACGCAAAAGCAAAGCCAGTGCCCGGCCCGTTCTATTCCGAACTGCTGCACATGTACAAAGTAAGCAGGCAGAAAAACCTGCCAAAGTACATCGGATTCGTCCAGTATCGGAAATATTTCAGTTTCTTCGATGACCTGCCCGACATCCCCGCCGTCATCGAGGCGCACGGCATGATCACGCCAAAGCCTGTAGACTTAGGAATGCCTATGCGTGAGCAGTGGTCCACATGGGGAAACGTGGAAGACCTCGACATCGCCACCGAGATTGTCAACGAGAAATATCCAGAACTGGCGAAGACGTGGAACGCCAACCTTCAGAAAAAGTCCATGCACCCCGGCAGCCTTCACGTTATGGAGGTGAACGACTGGAAGGAAATGGTAGCCGTTGCGTGGGACGTTGCCAACGAATACCTGAAGCGCATATGCGGCGACATCGACAAGCGCATTGAGTCGATGCCTGAGAAGTATCACATTGGACAGCACGAGTTCACCGACCAGGCCAACGAGCGGCGCGTTGGCGGCAATATCTGCGAGCGCATCGTATCGGCATGGGCCGACTGGAAGCACCCGAATGCTGTGCAATTCCCGTTGGTGGTGACGGCAGCAAAGATTGCACCCAACTTTGAGAGAGAAAAGGAGCCGGCTGGTAAACCCACGACGGCAAAGCGCACGAATAGAAAAGGCAAATAGATATGGATAATTTCTTTATCAATATGTTTCGCAAGCGTGAGGTGATGCCCGCCCCCACGAGGCCGACACCGGGCATCATCACGACGACAAATCCTGCGGCACCTGAGAACCAAGTGCCGCAGGGTGGCGGGTCGTTTGAGGAGAAGATAGTCAGGGTGAATAATCCCAACCTTGCGCTGACCGTTTCGGCGGTGTATCATGCGGTGGAGCTGAAGGCGAAGACCATCGGCCAGATGCAAATGCAGTACCAACGCAGGAACAAGGAGGGAGGCAACTTCGTGCCTGACATGTGGAAGTGGGGCGACCGCGTGAGCATAGGCCGCAAATGGAACTACCTGCTACAGAAACGAGCCAACCCCATGATGACGGCTTCGGAGCTGTTTCAGCAGATGTCGATTCATCGCGAACTTTTGGGTAATGCCTACGTCTATGTAGAGCGCGACGAGCTGGGCGACCCGCTCAATTTGTGGCTCGCTATGTGTGGCGGCTATGATCCCATCACCGGCACCTACACGCTGACCTACATCACAGACCGTGGTGTGCGCAGTAGGTTTGAAGCACCCGCCGCCGATGTCATTCACTGGCGCAACACGTTCAAGCACCCCAACGGCTACATGGGTATTCCTACCCATGTCTATGCCATCCAGACGCTTTCGCAGATTGCTACGGCAAAGCAGCAGACTATTGAGACGACGGCCAAGGGCGGTCGCATGAAGCTGATTATTGGTGAAGATACGAGCAAGACCGTATCGCCGATTGCTGCGGGACTGTTTGACAAGAAGCAGATGGAGGCATACGCGGATGAGGTCAACGAACGCATCTACTCAAAGGACGTGGTGGCTCTCCGTGCGCTCGACAAGGTGCAGAACATCAGCATGACAGCACAGGACATGCAGCTCATGGACCAACTGGGCATGTCAATGGACGACGTTGCTCGTTACTACTCCACGCCGCGCCCGTTGCTCATGCTTGACACCAACTCGCATTACAACGACTACAGCAACGCCACGATGGAATATCTGCAACGCACCATCGGACCGCTGGCGCGTGAGTTGGAAGACCTATTTGATGCCAAGTTCCTGAGCGTGGAAGACTTTGGCGACCGCCGCTTCCACTTGTGCGAGTTACCGCTGTTGCGTATGGACTTGGAGAAACAGGCAAAGGTGGACCAGTTGCGCTTGCAGATGGGCTGGACGGTCAACGAAATCCGTGCGCAGTACGATATGCCATCCATCGAGAAGGGCGACATCCCGTATGTCAGCACCAACCTTGCAGAGCTTGGTTCGCCAAAGCTGAGTGAATCAGGCTCAAGCAACAAAAGCGATATTAAACAGCTTGATAGTACACCTGAGCCGCCAGCAGGTGGGGGGGGCGAGACCCAAGGGACGGAGACGGCGACGGCATCATAGACGAATAACGCTCAAAAGACAATTTGCAAATCCTCAAAAGACAATTTCAAAACTCTCAAAAGACAACATGAAACTGAAGATCAAGAAGTGCGGCATGGTCCGCAAAATTGACGACGTAAAAGTTTCGGGCTTTTACGGAAAGGTCATCACCAACGGGAAAAAGTCGTTTGACGAAATTGCCCGTGCCAGTGCAAGGAACACTACCCTTCACCCGAAAGAGGCTGCGCTGGCTGCGGAGCTGCTCTTGGAAGGCGTATGCGAAGAAATCAAGAACGGCAACATCGTTGACTTGGGGCCGCTGGGCACGCTCTATCCTGCCGTATCGGGGAAATGGGAAGAGGACGGCGACGACCTGAAGCTCTCAGACATGACCCCGAAAGTCAATTACAAGCCGTCGGACGACATCGACGCTGCCGTGAAGTCGGCGAGCCTTTTGTGGGCCACCGAGAAAAAAGAGTCCGACGGTACGGAAACGCCTGCCGACGAGAACGACGTGACTGGCAACGACAACCAGGGCGGAGAGACACAGGGAGACCTGGAAGGATGAGTAAACCCGCGCAAATGTTTCGCTCGGTAATTAGTAACCTTTACAAAAAACAATATGGATGCAAAAAAGCGAGAAATCAGAAGCATTGAATGCCAGCTTGCCATTAGAGAAGCTGGTGAGGATGCGCAGGGCATCGAAAGTCGCACCATCGTCGGACGCGCCATTGTCTTCAACACCGAGTCCGAAGTACTGGACGACTGGGGTATGCGATTCCGTGAGGTCATCCTCCCGGAAGCCTGCACCAAGGAATGGATCAACACGCAGGACGTGAAAATGAACCTGCTGCATGATCGTGACATGACCCTCGCCCGTTGCAATCGCGGTGCTGCTAATTCATCGCTGCGTCTGACGGTCACCCGTCTTGGCGTAGAGTTTGAGTTCGAGGCCCCACGTTGTGACATTGGCGACCGTGCGCTGGAGCTTGTTCGCACCGGCGTTTACTCTGGATGCTCATTCGAGTTCTACCCACAGGACTACGACATTGAGGAACGCGAAGACAAGACAGTCCTCATCACACACCGCAAGCTGAAGGCCCTCACGGCCCTCACCATCGGCATGGACCCAGCCTACAGCGAGACCACCGTCAACGCCCGCGAGTTGTATGACAACACCCCGAAGGGCAAGGCCGAGCGCGAGGCCGCTGAAAAGGCTGACCGCGAGGCGAAGGAAAAGGCAGAGCGCGAGGCACAGGAACAGAAGGAGCGTGAGGAGCGCGAAAAAGAGGAAGCCATGCAGCGCGAGATGAACCGCCGCGTGGAACACCTGCGCCGTCTGTCGAACTTCGACGAAATATTGGAATCAACAACTTTTTAATAACCCTTAAAACTGTTTTAAGAAATGGCAAAAAAGACTTTCAACGAGTTGAACAGCCAGCGTCTGGCTGCCAACGAGAAACTTGGCGACATCTACGTGAAGGCCGCCAACCGTGAACTGACCGCCGAGGAGAAGATGGAGGTCATCAACCTCACCCGCGAGATTGAGCAGTGTGAGCGTGAGATGAAGGGCATCAACCTCGAAGTTGCTAACGTGCAGGCTCAGGCCAACCGCCGCAAGAGCGACATCAACGCTTACTTCCGTGAGCAGATGAAAGCCGCTCGTGAAGGTACGTCGAAGCGCACCATCCTGCTGAATCCCGGAACCGACGGCGCTGGCACCAACGTGACTGGTAACATCGCCGCTTCTGGTGCTATCGAGCTGACCATCCACGACATGATCCCCACCTTGCACGAGGGTCTCGGACTTCCCGAAGGCTTGCGCATCGTGACTGGTGTTGAGGGCAACGAGGTATGGCCCGTGAGCATCAACGACGTGGAGATGGAGGAGAAGGGCGAGATCGAGACCCTGAGCGAGCAGACCCTGAACTTTGCCGACATCACACCCGCACCCAAGCGTGTAGGTCTCTGTGTTGCCGTGTCTAACATGGCCATCGACAACGCTGCCTTCGACTTGATGGCATTCGTTCAGGCCAAGTTCACCATCGCACTCCGCGAGTACCTGGCTAAGAAGATCTACTCTCAGGCTGCATGGCAGGGTAACAAGGGTCCGTTCAGTGGCCTCACTCCGAAGGAAATCACCCTTGGTGCCGATGCTTACAGGAACATCCTCACCGAGGTGGCCAAGTTCTCCGATAAGGGCTTCTTCGAGGGATACGTCTGCCTGTCTATGGACCGCGTGACCGAGGCCGAGCTGAAGGCTACTCCGAAGATTGCAGGTGCCGCTGGTGGCTTCGTCATCGAGAACGGCCTTTGCTGCGGTTATCCCTACACCGTTTCGCACTATGTGGACACTGCCCTTGACTCCGCCAACAAGCTCTCTGTCACTGCCGACCGCTATATCGAAATTGGCTATTGGGAGTGGTTCGCTCTCCAGCAGCACGGTGAGGTACGCCTGGTAATCGACGGAATTTCTGCCGAAGTCGCCAAGGATAACGTGACGAAGGTGGTGATGAACACGGCTTGGTCGATGACCGACCTCTCGACCCACATCAACGGCGGCACGCCCACGACTGACAATCCTCCCGTGTACCCGACCCAGGCCTTCGGACTCTACAAGATTGTGGAGGCAGAGCCTACCACCGCCTAAACTCTCTTACGGATTAGCAGGTTCATAGTTCCTGACCTGCGGGCAGCTCCGATGCAGCGGCAAAGGCTGTCTGCCCGCAGGATTTTAAGAACGCGAAAGTCCCATGAAGCAAATCGATGAAATCTTCTACGACGCTCTCTGTGCAGACGAGACGCTGATGGCGATGATAGCCTACACCACGCCGCAGGGCGGGAGGGCCTACGCCATCAAGTCGACATGCTTTGAGATTCCGCCCGACGAAATGGACAACACGCCAGTGCCCAACATTATCATCACAGACGACGGCTTCCAGGCCGAAATCTTCACCAAGGACGATGTATGGGACGGAGACACCGACCGCGTGCAGGCCACCGTCGACGTTGCCGGTAACAGCCCGTCGGAAGTGAAGGTGCTCATACACCGCGTGCGCAGAGCCATCAACGATTACATCTGCGCCATGTACGAGCGCGGCGAGGACATCCCATCGCTCCAGTCGCTCAACTCCGACGGCGTGCAGTGGGACTGGGTAAAACCCTGCTACTTTCAGAAGCTCTTCTACACTTGCGAAGTCGCAGCCGACCTTGGCGACGGCGACGCACAGGACACGGAAGAGGATGTTCAAGAACAACCCTAACACCTAAAAATTAAAGGACATGCCAACAGCAAAAGTTAGAGGATACCAAGTAACCGTTCAGGGTGTGAGTGCCGGCACCGAGCAATCCTGCTCGCTTTCCGTGCAGAACAACATCCAGGAGGTAGAGGTCAAGGATGCTTCCAACCCGATGTCGCCGCCGCAGGAGAAGGTCTCGGCGCAATGGAGCATTCAGCAGACCGTGAAGCTCGAAGACGCAGGAAGCATTAAGGCTCTGATACAGGCAGCTGTCAGCACCGAGGCCGTCTCGGTAGAAATGGACGCTGACGGTGCCACCTTCTCAGGCGATGCCTTCGTCTCTGATCTGACCATATCGGCACCAGACCGTCAGATCATTACAGGCCAGGTCACCTATTCAGGGACCGCCGAAGTTACAAAAACAACAACAACCTAAAAACCTCACAGGAATATGAGTCAAGCAACACAGGGACAACATTTGCGATTGACGATAGGAGGAGTGAGTACCCCGCTTCCATTCGTGATATATTCGACGGATCTGTCGTTTCATGTCAGCTCATCGCTGGAGAACTCCACGACAAAGGACACGACGGACTCGACGGCAGGATGGATTGAGCAGGAAAAGACCAAGTACAACGCAGACGGGAGCGTAACTGCTATACTTGCAACGGCAGAAGCACAAGACTTGACGACGTTGGCCCAAAACGGCCCGTTCGCATGGGAACTCGACTGGGTGGACGGAACAGAAAACCGCCAAAACCCGGTAAAGATATGCTATGGAAACGCAAACGCGGACGACACAGCAGGTCTTTTCCTGAGCAACGTGGAGATTTCCGCACCGCGCGACGGTTTCGCGACCATCACCGCGAACTTTGTCATCGCTGGCGGTATACTTTTCACTGCCCCAGCTTAAACCTACAGCACGCGCTGCACCCGCGACCTTCTTTCTTTCACTTGGTCCGGCGTGCGGCGCGTATTCTTTTTTCATATAAAATTTACAGGAACTATGAAAACAAAGACAATCAACATCGAGGGAAAGGAAATATCGCTCGCCTACTGTGCGGCCACGGAGACAGGCTTCGAGAGCATCACGGGAAAGAGCGTGCAGGTGTTCGTGCCCAAGTTCGGAAAGGACAAGGAGGGCAACGACATCATCACTGCGCCGGCAGACGCCACAACGCAGGACTACATCCTGCTGGCCGTTGCAGCCATCATCGTCTACTATGAGAGCCGCAAGGAGACGGCACCGGTCAGCGTGGAGGACATCATCTACGAGTGGCGGCCAGCCGACGTGACCGCCGTCATCGAGGCAGTCCTGGAGGTACGTAATGAGTGGTACGAACTGCCAAAGGTCGTAGTGGACCAGCTCAAGGCCGAGGGTGACGAGCAGGACAATGCAGACGAGTCCCCAAACGCGACTGCGCCCACGAACGTCTGAGCACCTTCGTGGGCGAGATAGGACTGCCTTTGGACCAGTACCGCTATGACCTCACCTTCTGTGACCTCGTGCTCATCGAGCGCGGCTACGCACGCCGACACCGCCACCTCTGGTCGGCCACGCGCTGGGGAGCCTACCAAATGCTCCGCGGGCAGGTCGGCGACAACAAGCTGCGCGAGAGCGGCATCTTCAGCCCGCAGTGCCTCATGCGCTTCCCGTGGGAAAAGCCGCGGCTCGAAGTGTCGAAGGGCGACATCGACAAGATACTGGCCGAGATGGAGGCAGTCAAGAAGGCGAGGCAGAAAAGGAGCGGCAACTAAACGCCGCTCTTTTTCATTTTCTCCGCCATCATCTCGAAGTCGCCGTGAACGCTTTCGGCCAGCACTTTTGCGTACCGCTCCGTCTGTCGTGTGTTCGTGTGGCCGAGCATCTTCGAGACATTCTCTATCTTCGCGCCAAGGGCCAATGCACGGGTGGCGAAGGTGTGGCGTGCGAGGTGGGAGTGCAGCCTGGTGCGGATGCCGAGTGCCTTCTGTATGTCCTTCAGGCTCTCGTTATACTGCACGTTTCCGATTTTGGGCACTTCCATCCCGTACCGTTTCAACACCTCTACGGCCTGCGGCAGCAGGTCGCTGACGTAGGCGATTCCCGTCTTGATGCGGTTGCCTATGGCACGCCAGCGGCCATTAACAAGCCGGTAGTCGTTGATGTCAAAAGCCTGAGCGTCTGAGTACGACAGGCCCGTGTAAATCTGGAACACGAACAGGTCGCGCGCCATTGCGGGCTGTGTGCCATCCATCGGGTGCAGGCTCTCAATAGCCGCTATCTCGGCCTCGGTGAGATATTCTACGTTCTCCTTGATTCCTTTTCGGAATTCGCCGCGAACGCGGTCATACGGGTTGCTCTCTATGATGCCGAACTTCACGGCACGAGCAAGCATGGAGCGCAGCGTGCGGTGGTAGTTATAGACCGCAGCGTCTCCTATCTTGCGGCGCGTGCCGCTCTGCCTGTCGCCGTTTGACTGCGGCTTGTCTATATTGTGCAGCCAGCGGTCGAAGGCGTATAGGTTCTCAGTCGTGAGGTCTCCCCACGCCGTAATCTTCCCGTACTGGAGCATCCTGTTGAGCAGCACGTCGTATCGCCTGCGCGTGCCGTCTCCTATCTTCAGCAGGGGGATTTCCTTTTCTATCCATTTAAGCAGCGCGTCCGGCTCTTCGCCAGCAGTCTCCGCAAACACCCTGCTTCTGACCTTGTTCACGTCAACGGGAACGCATTCGCGCTGCATCGCGGTGATTTCTTCCCTTACGCTGCGCACGACAAGGCCGATGTGCTCATTGAGCGCGTCCGCGTCCGGACGGTTCACCACCGACCCTGCCCATTCCCTCTCGCGCACACGCACGCCGGTATTTAGATAGTAGTACTTCCGGGCCAACATGATCCTGACCTCCAGCGGGCCTTCCTTGCCCTTCTGCGTCCTGCGCCTGTGGTCAAAGACCACCGATAGAGTGAATTTTTCCATTTTTCCTGTACTTTGATTTTTGGTTAGATAACTTTGTTATTTGCTAAAAGTTTCCCCATCATGTTTCCCCATGGGGTAACTTTTGGGGAATATGGGGTAACTTTTGGTAAAGATTTTCCGTGTTTAAGTCCAAAAATGTCCCAAAAAGTCCTTCCCCGTCATTTCTTGAAAACCCTCTGAAAATCGGCATTATTAAAGGGGATTCGGCGTTTTTACTGCCTAAATCCCCTCAAATTTTAGTGACTCCCGCGGGATTAATAAAGGATGAGGGGTTATTTAGTGTTTATCGGGGTTTTGAGAGGTTGGGGTGCATTGATGGGGTAATATTTGGTTAATATTGGGCTAATTTCTGAGGGGTTTTCGCTTGGATTTGTCGGCTGCGCCGATGGGGAAAGGGTAGTCGGAGAGGTCGCTTTTGGAGTCGATGGTGCGGCGGTATTCTATGAGGCGGGCTTTCTGCTCGGCGATGAGTTGGTCTTTGGCGGCGAGCTGGTCACGGAGAGACTGAATGAGGTCGTCTTTGGTGGCGAGTTCGCGCTTCAGAGATTCGATTGCATCATCCTTTGCGGCGATGATGGTGTTGATGACACTGGAAATGTCAAGGTGAGATTCAGGGGTGACGTTACGTGAATTTGAAATTTGCGTAACGTCAATTTTATTTTCACCTAACGTAAGATTTCCACGACCGGTAAGAAGATAGTCGAGATTGAAGTCAGGAAATACTTCACAAATCGTTGTGAAAAGTTTGTCTGTAAGATTTCTTTCATTGCCGTGCATAGCCGAAGAAATATAAGTACGATGGTACTTTAATTTTTCGGCAAAATCGGACTGAGTATGTACTGGATAATGCGTTCGCACATACTCGTACACTTCTAACAATCTGTCTTTTCTCGACATAATATCACACACTTTATTTATTAAATATTCTTAAAATATTAAACTTTTGTAGAGAAATCTTTGTTGTTCTACAATTTTGTAGTATATTTGCACCGAAATTTAATAAATAAACAATCGGGCATAAGGATAGCCGTCAGGCGAAATTCACCTTTTCAGCAAAAGCGGAACGACCCACTTTGCAACACTTTGGCGAGTGTAGGATTGCAAAGATACGGCTTTCTTCCCGATTTTAATACAAAAGTGTTACATATTTAATAAAGTTTAAGCAAATGCCACAGGAAAAAGTATCACGCAATGAGTTGTTGGAGATGCACATCGGGCAGACCCGCATCTTCGCTCTTACAAACCCGACGAAGCTCCAGTCGGCTGCTACACAGTGCAACCAACTGAAGAACGAGCAGAAGGGCGAGTGGACTATCAAGCGAGATTACACCTCATGTTCTATCAGTATTACAAGGGTGAGATAATTAAGGAAGGGAAGAAACTATGAACGAGATGATCGAATTTGTAGAGAGTAAGCAGACCATGAGCAGCCTGGAGATAGCCAGGTTGACGGGTAAGCCGCACAATGACGTGCTGAAGGCCATCCGTGCGATGGAGCCGGCATGGGAGAGAGTCACTGAGGGAAAATTTTCCCGCAGTGAATATAAAGACCCAACGGGAAGGAGTTTGCCTTGTTTTGAATTGACAAAAATTGAATGTCTTTACATTGCCACAAAATTCAATGACGAAGCCCGCGCCAAGCTGGTGATTCGCTGGGAAGAGTTAGAGCAGAAGGCGCGTGCTCAGATGTTGATGCTGCCGGACTTCACTGACCCAGCGGAGGCGGCTATTGCATGGGCAAAGCAGTACAACGAGCGCAAGGTGCTGGCTCTTGAGAATAAAAGGCTTGAAGATGAGAACATCGTACTGGCCTTGGAGAACCAGGAGCTGAAGCACGACAAGAACTACCTCGACCTGATTATGAGGTCGAAGGCTTTGCTGACCATTAGCCAGATAGCTCAGGATTATGGTATGAGCGGCAAGGCTATGAACAAGAAGCTGGCCGAAATGGGCATCCAGTATTCCATTAACGGGCAGTGGATTCTTTATGCAAGATATAAGGATTGCGGGTATGTCTCGAGCCGGAGCATTGACATCACAAGGGCCGACGGAAGGCCAGACGTGGTGTTGCATACTGAGTGGACGCAGGCCGGAAGGAAGTTCTTGTATGAGGAATTGAAGAAAGTCGGCGTGCTGCCGATGTTGGAAAGGGAGTGAGGTATGGACAGGCAACTCAGGAATGAAATCAGAGAAGACGTGCAGAAGGCCATCGCGTCGGCTGTCGCACAGATGCAAGAGCAGTGGCTGTCGGGTGACGACCTGTGTAAACAATTCGCCATGATAACCCCCAAGCTGCTGAAGAATCATGGCGACATTTTCCCGCGAAAAAAGATAACGATGACGGGGATTAACGGCGTGACGAAATCGACGCATTGGGCGTACCCCAGATATGAAATAGCGTTGAACATTGCGCACGGGGTATATGATGACCTCAAAGTAATGAGAGACATATAACCGTTGCCGTAATAAAATTACGGAGTAAATAACGGGACGAGTTCTTTGACATTCTGGACATAAAAAATTACCCTCCTCGAAGCGGGGATAAGCAATAGAGAGACTAACAATCCATGACCTTGCGCTGAACGACGTTTGGGAGGTTATGCCAATGTGAAATGACGCACGGAAAGACCTGAAAGGGCGCGAGCTTTACAATGGCATGAATTGAAAAGAACTACTGTGAAAGGACACTGATAAACATCGCGATGAGACCGGCAGGGTGGCGGAGCCGGGTCAGTGTAATAAAATAAGGAAGCCGTGAATAGATAGGCAGCTGGAGTTCAGGTGTCGGCGGTCCGATTCCGCCCACGGCTACTAAAACATTGTGTAAATCCATTTTTTTTATTCATTTGCAAAAGACGCGCCTGTGAAGGTTTGTCACAACTTCGAATTGTTTTGCTTTGAAACTTTTTGGCCAGCACCACATGGGAATGTCGTGCTGGTGTTTTAAACCGATTTATATTAATTCTAAAATATTCACGATTATGAAAGACTTGTTTAAAATTTTGGTAGGCTCAGAGGGCGAAACCTTCACCCTGGGCGAGTGGGCAGCTGCCTTTGTTGGCGTTGTCGGGTTTTTAATGCTTCTCGGTTTCGCAGGATGGATAGAGACGATGATTTAACGGTATGCCCTACGTGTGGGTCTGCCGTTGATGACATCGGTTTCTGTACAGAGTGCGGAGAGGTATTCATCTCAGTTATGCCCTCATTTTTAGTTAAACCATAAAAAAAAAGATAGACATGCAGGTAAAATGTATTTTGAAGGCCCGCGTGAACTCGCAGGCAGGAACATCTGAGAGAACAGGAAACAAGTGGCGTACAGACTCATGGGTGGTGTCAATTCCAGGCAACTATGAGCGCAAGATATGCTTCGACGTAAGAGGAGAGGAAAGGTGCAACGAGTGGGAGAGATTCTTTGAGGGAATGCCCGACAAGAATACGCCTGTTCTCATCAAGTTTGAGATTAACGCGGCACTGTATGATGGCCGCTGGTTCAACAGAATTGAGGCGTGGGACATTCAGACTTCAGAATGGTGATATGGACCGAGACGGAATTGACGCAGTAATAGACCGCTGCGGGATGATGGACCGCACGGGGCTGACGAGGGAACAGATTCACCATCGCGTCGAGAAGGCCACCATGTGCCTGAACCTTTCGCACTGCCTGGCCGATGTTATCGAGACATTAGTCATGGACTCGGAAAGCATTCTAAGGCCCTTTGGGGCGACTTTTGAGCGCGAGGATAAGCTGCACTTCAAACGCCTGACGAAAAGCCTCCAGGACGCAAGGAAATGCGCCGCACGGTGTTGTATTGGCTTGTATAAGCACGAGCAGGCAGACGAGTTTGCCAGCGATGCCGACTGGTGGTACAACATCGTCAGGCTTATCACTGACCGGGTAGGCGACGACCAACTGAAGACGAAGCAGGTCATTAACTGGCTCGTCGCCATGCCCAGCCTGCTCGGTATGTTTGACGTAAAAGAGAGAGACTTTAAACGAATCATTGTTTAGGTATCCGACCAAGGACAAAAGGGTGAAATAAGATAAGAGCGAAAGCTGTGGTCGAAATTGGAATAAGTCTGCCCAGCAGACAAAGAGCTTAGGATGCCACACCCTTTTTAATAATTCTACGAACTATGAACAATTACGAGATACCAACCAACATCCCTATACCGACGGACGCGGTGAACAGCAACAGACAGCCAGACGAAGACTTTGAGAGCTTCATGCAAGCCGACGAATGGCGATGGATGGATGTGGACCGCTGGCTTCTCGACTTCAACGAGCCCTATAAGCCGCCGAGGTTCACGCTGTCATGGAAAGGCATACCTTTCGCCCCGCTCGCTGGCATCCATAACATCACCGGGCAGGCGGGAAACGGTAAGACTATGACCATAGCACAGTTCATGGCTGCGATACTCTGCGGAGAGTTCGGGCAGCTGCGTTACGAGTTAGCAGACGAGATTCCACGTCCGAAAGTGCTGTATATAGACACGGAGATGGAGAAGGACAACACCATCGCCGTGAAGAACCGAGTGCTAACGATGGCCGGGCGAGACATCAACAAACAGTATGATGATTTTATCATTGTGATGCTGAGAGACGTTGACGATGTTCCGCTGCTTGATGTAAAGGGTCAGCCCATCCTCGACAAGAAAGGACGACGACAAAATGTGAACCCAGCCATCGTAAGGTGGCGCATGACGCTAAAGGCTATTTGGCAGTATCGACCTACGGCGGTATTCATCGACGGGCTCCTTGACGTAGTTGCCGACTTCAACGACAACATAGAGTGTCAGGAATTGATATTCAAGTGCATGAAGTTGGCCACGCACTACGACATCAGCTTGTGGTGCATACTTCACCAAAATCCAGGCGGCGAGAAGCTGGTCGGACATCTCGGCAGCTTTCTTGAACGAAAAGTAACCGACGTAATTCAGACCAAGAAAATCAAGGACGACCAGACTGGCGAGGTAACGTTTGAGGTTAAGCAGAAGAAGGCACGCTCGCAGGACTTTGCCGACTGGCAATTCAGAGTGCTCCCTGTTGACTCATGGGGAAGGCCGGAACAACTTGAAACCACAATAACGGTACCAACAGCATCACGGGACGCAACGAAAGGAGACAATATTGAGGACGTTGAACGATGGCTTCAGTACGGCAAGGACGCTATGGAATGGCCCGCAACCAGAAAGGATATTAAAGAGCGAATAATCGCTCCGCATCAATCTAACAAACAACGGCAGCAGATAGATCTACAAATGCTCATCAACAAACGTCTGTTAATTGAGTGCCAGCTTAAACAGAACGGTTATTATTTACTCATGCCGAACGAGGAACAAGAGAAAGAAGCACTTCCTGAACCTCCGAAGGGCGACGTTCCATTCTGATAAAAACCATGACCCAACGGTGTATGGGGTATGTATAAATACATACCCCAAAACCATGACCCAATGGTCCTTGTCTTCGGTGCGCACCCCACGGCCCCAGCCCGCAGGGTAAGGGCGGGCAGGGGCAGCGGGATTCACACACATACGCGCCGCGCGCGCGTTGGCTACTATGAATATTTTTATCTAAAATCACATGGGAAAAATCGACGAGCTAACCATTGACAAGATTCGCTCTGCGGCGAGCATCGTGGACGTTGTGGGAGAATACGTTGAACTGAAGAGAAGCGGCGTGGAATACGTCGGGCTTTGCCCCTTCCACAACGACCGCAATATTGGCAGTTTCAAGGTATCTCCGGCAAAGAACATGTGCAAGTGCTTCAGTTGCCAGAAGAGTGCTGATCCTGTGGCCTTCATCATGTATATGGAGAAGCTCGACTTCCCCGATGCGATAAGGTGGCTCGGCAAGAAATACAGCATAGAGGTCGACGAGGAGCAGAAGCGGTTCACGAACGTCAGGCCGTCGGTTGCACGCAAGGAACAGCCGATACCCGACAACCTTCCTCCCCGTCTGTGGCCGATAGAATGGGTGAGAGCATACCGACGACTGGCCGAGGAGGACGCGCTGGTGAAATGGATTAGAAAGCTGCCGTGGGACGGAGCGCAGCGCAAGCGCATCGACATCATGCTGGCTAACTACGGCGTTGGGCACTCGCGCTTTACAACACGATTCAACGACCATGACGTGCAGCACGACTTCACCGTGTGGTGGATGGTCGACCAACAAGGCCGCTGCCACAACGGACACCTGATGAAATACGGCGACGACGGGCACCGGCTTAAAGGCAAGGACGACTACTCGCAGACCTGGATACACGCCCGCATGAAGTACGCCGACCCTGCGAAGCACAGGCCCTTCAACGAGCGCGAGAACTCAGCAAGCTATTGTCTGTTTGGCGAACACCTCACGGCACTTCCTGAGACGCGCATGGCGACCGTCAACGTAGTAGAAAGCGAGAAGACCGCGCTGCTATGTGCCATCGCCTACGGAGGCATGAGAATGAGCGTGTGGACGGCTTGCGCTGGCATTGGCAACCTGACGAACAAGAACGACATCCTGCGCACGCTCATCAACCAAGGGCGGCGCATCGTGCTCTACCCCGACCGCGACGGCATACAGCGGTGGCAGCAGGCAGCTGCTCAGATAGGATACAAGAACCTGACCATTAACACCGAGGCCGTCACGAAGTGGTGGAAGCCATGCGACGGTGAGAAGGCCGACATAGCCGACGTTCTGCTGCGGATCATGCGAGAGTATGCCGAGAACAGCGGGAGGCCCGACATCATACGGCGAGTACTGGAGGCATTCCCGAAAGCGGGAAAATTAATAGACATTTTTGATTGTGAAGTAATAACGGCAAACTTATAATGATAGGAGAACAAGAACAACGCATCGGCGGTACTGTCACCCTGAGCGTGAAGATACCGATATGGATGGCCGAGCAGTTGAACGCTATCGCTGCTACGCGAGGCGAGGACATCAACGCCAACCACCTGCTGGCCCTTTGCCTACAGTTCATTGTTGAAAGCGCGAAGCACGACGGTCCTGTACCGCCAGAGTTTCAGGTGCTGGTGAACATGCTGAAGGTAGACGGCTCGTGGAATACCGCATTTAACTTTGGCAGCACGTCGGCACGGATGGATATTGCGCAGCTTATCCTCGTACTACAACAGCACGACGGAAAGAAGCCGCGCAAGGGCTTCGGGCTGGCGATGATTGACAAGCCGTTCATGGGACAGGCAACCTACACGACTTGTGTCGACGACATACTGGAGCGAGTGACTGAGGTCTCAATGCCTGGCTTATACAAGATGCTGCGCCTTATCGGTGCATTGAAGGGTAGCCAATCCATTCGTGAGACGCTGACCATGCTGTGCGATGAGCAGACTATAGTCAGCACAGAAGAGCAGAACCGTGCCGAAATGCCTGGCTATGGAGAGTATCATGACTTCGGTAGGGTTATAGAGTATGGCAAGAAACACAAGCGCGTGCAACACCGAACACCTGACAGCGTGGCCAACCAACAGAAGAAAATTATCTTTGACGACTTCGACCGCGAGGTGGCTGGCTATGAGGTGCAAGAATGGGAAGGTGAGCACAGGCAGCACGAGGAACCACCAGTCGATGATATATCGGAAGTATTAGGATTCAGACCTTTTGGGATAGAACCATGAGCAGAGATAGACGATACCAACGGCTGTTGAACTCGCCGCGATGGGCAGAGGTAAAGTGCATCGTGTGGCAACGAGCCCAAGGACTGTGTGAGCGGTGCCGAGAGGAAGGCAGGGCCGCAGGAGTGGCAGGCGGCTGGATAACACCAGGCGTGGACTGCCACCACATTGTGCCGGTTGAGTCGGCCAAGACTGAGCAGGAGATGGAGCGACTGGCCTACGATATTAACAACATAAGGCTGCTATGCGTAGCCTGCCATATCAAGACACATGCCGAGATGCGGAGCCATTGCAAGGAACAGGTGAAGGCA
>JAEIGA010001428.1_pt1 | contig 37370 bp, 22 predicted proteins | sample 9270691 | NCBI WGS metagenome assembly JAEIGA01 (sample SAMN17057246, study PRJNA624740) | gut metagenome | biome: biome; isolation source: fecal sample | host: Bos grunniens | place: China: Xizang | collected 2019
CATAAAGGAAATGTTATGAATGGAACAATTTTCGATATAAAGGAGTTCACGGTCCATGACGGACCGGGCTCCCGTATTACCGTATTTTTAAAAGGCTGTCCTTTGCGATGCAAGTGGTGTCATAATCCGGAAGGATTAAAAGTAGCCAAACAACTGATGTATAAGAGTAATTTTTGTACTCATTGTGGTGCTTGTCAAAGAACATGTGACCATGAAGAATGCCAGTTGTTTAGGAGATGCGTTCACGCCTGTCCAAATGGTTGCTTAAGTATAGCAGGAGAAGAGGTGTCTGCTAAAGATTTGGCAGGACGTCTTCGAAAAAATGCAGATATTTTGAAATTAATGGGTGGTGGCATTACCATTTCCGGTGGGGAACCGATGCTACAGTCGGAGTTTGTCTGTGAATTAGTAAAGAACCTTGAGGGTATACATACGGCGATCCAAACTAGCGGATATGGAGAACTAGAGACCTATAAAAAAGTTGTAGAGTCTGTGGATTACGTATTGCAGGATATTAAATTAGCGGATGAACAGGAACATCTTGAATATACCGGCGTTAGCAATAAGAAAATATTGAAAAACATAGAGTGGCTTAAAACGAGTGGAAAACCGTTTGTGTTCCGAGTGCCACTTATACCGGGAATTACGGATACAGAAAGTAACTTAAAGGCGATTTCGGAGATTGTTGGGGATTATCGAGTAGAATTAATGCCATACAATCCGTTGGCTGGAGCGAAGTATTCTATGGTGGATATGGAGTATACGCTTTCGAACGAAGGAAATCGGGAAGAAGATTTCACGAGGTACTTTCAGAATGCCATTTTACTATAATATTTTTCGAATGGGAATAAATGCAAATGAGAGGAGCAGAAAAATGAAAAAAAGAAAAAAATTATGTTTTGTTTTAGTACTTGTTTTAATAGCAGCTATGGTATTTCCTAGTGTCGTTACGATAGCTACAGAAAATGATAACAAAACGGAAGTCGGCAGTTTGCCGAAGAATGTTTTTTGCAATACGAAAGAAGCAGTGGAACAAATGAATGTTGCTTGTCATATTGCAAAGAATACAAAGTCGGAGATTTCGTTTAATGTTGCTCAGGCAGGTAAGTATAACATTGCGTTTACATACAAAGTGTTAAGTAGTGAAAATGATAATCCAGAATTATTACTTTTATTAAATGGAACGGAAAGTAAGTCAGTTTATTTACGAAAACTATGGGAAAATGATGGTGAAAAACGTATTGATGGTTTTGGTGATGAGTTTTCGGCCAATCAGAAACTGGTTGAAGACAGTGTAACGGATTATTTGAGAGAAGATAAAGACAATGATTTTGTGAATGCAACATTTGAATTGGGTGTCGGTACAAACAAAATTACAATCGGTGATTCTAATTGTGACTTAAAGATAGAAGCAATCCATTTATTTGAAGTGACGGATGCAGCAATTTATGACTATGCAAAAATAGAGGAGGATTTGGTGTACGAAGGCGAACCAATAATTACAGAGGGTGAAGATGCGTTGTTTAAAAGCAATAAAACATTGATTGCGCTCGCTGACAGTGGTGCCGGAGTAACGCCAAGAAGTTCGGAGAACAGTGTTTTGAATTACATTGGGTCGTCCAACTGGAAGTCTGCCGGTGATGTAATTTGTTGGACGGTAAAAGCACCGGAAGATGGGTTTTACAAAGTAACCTTTCGCTATAGGCAGGAGGAAGTTATCAACGCCAGTGTCTATCGCAACTTCTATATTGACGGTATTGCACAAAATACAGATTGCAAAGGCATATGCTTTGAGTATTCAAGAGATTGGAACGATTTGGTATTAGAGGATTCGCAAGGAAATGCTGTTTTGGTTTATCTTGAAGAAGGAGAACATATGCTCGCGTTGGAAGTTGCAACTGGTGAAATGGGTGAGGTTTCCAATGTACTGCAGGAACAGACATTAAAAATAGGAGAGATTTATAGAAAGATTGTTATGATTACCGGGGAACAGGTTGACGTCACTCGTGATTATAACCTGTTTGAACAAATACCTGATTTCAATGAGTCTCTTGAAAGTATTTATTTGAGCCTAAATGAAACGATTGAGCATATTAAGCTAATAAGCGGAAAGAAGAGTAACTCAACTATTTCTACAATACAAACTATGTGTATTGCTATAAAGAAGATGTTAGATAATCCATATACAGCGCATGAATACAAAAGTATTTATTACTCAGCTTATTGTAGCTTGAGTTCTTGTGCGTATGAAATGCTGGAGCTTCCGCTTGATATGGATCAAATTGTTCTTTCTGCAGAGGATTATGATCATTCGAAAACGAAGACAGGAATTTTCGCAAGGGCATGGCATACGGTTGGGAGGTTCATCTATTCGTTTATAGAGGATTATTCAAGCATGTCTGAGAATGTTGGTGAATATGAAAAGACTATTACGATTTGGGTAAATTGTGGTAGAGACCAGGCACAAGTTTTAAATAATTTGATATCAACAGACTTTTCTCCGACAAGAGGAATTGGCGTAAATTTGAAATTAACAGATGCGACTGCTATTCAAGGTATTCTTTCAGGAGACGGACCGGATTGTATGATAAATCTAGAACGAAGTACGCCGATTAACCTTGCAATGAGAGGTGCATTATATAATCTAGAGGAATTTGACGATTTTGAGGAAGTTGTGTCTCAGTTGCAGGAAAATTCTATTACACCTTATGAGTATCAGGATGGTACGTATGCGTTACCAGATACGAGAACTTTCTATATGATGTTTTATAGAACGGATATTTTTGAAGAAATGGGTCTGGAAGTTCCGAAGACTTGGGATGATTTTTTGGAAGTAACAGCCGTTCTTCAAAGAAATAATCTCCAGTCAGGTATTGGTAATGGGGATATAAATTTGTTTACAACCATGATTAAGCAAAACGGCGGTTCATTATATACTGAAGATAATAAGGGAGTTAATTTGGATGATGCGATTTCCGTAGATACCTTTAAACAATGGTGTGGATTATATCTAGACTACAGTATGCCGAAGACGAGTGACTATTATAATCGTTTCCGAACAGGTCTCATGCCACTTATGATTCAAAATTATACATTGTATAACACATTAAAAAGTGCGGCGAGCGAAATTGAAGGAAAATGGGCGATGGTGACGATTCCTGGAGCATTGCAGGAGGATGGAACCATCAATAATGCACAGTCGGCATCGGGTACTGGTTGCGTAATATTAAATGAATCAGAGAATAAAGAAGCGGCTTGGGAGTTTTTACAATGGTGGATAAGCGCGGAGACTCAATACAGTTATTCGGAAAATATTGAGACCATTCTTGGACCATCCGGAAGGGTAGCTGTTTCAAATATTGAAGCTATGAAAATGATGACTTGGGATAATGATTCCCTGAATAATCTTCTGGAACAGACACAGCGCTTAGAGGATTACCCGGAAATACCAGGTGGATATTATATTAGTCGTTCTATTACGCAGGCATATTTGAATGTTATCAATAATGGACAGGAACCTGCTGAGATGTTGCAAAAATGGGGCAATGTAATAGAAGACGAAATTGAGCGTAAGCGCAGTCAGTATAATTTAGATTAAGGAGGATTAGGAATTGAAATCAAATATGAAAACGAAGAAATTAAAAAACAGATTATCAATTTACCTATTGATAGCACCGTTCTTGATTTTATTTATTATATTTACTGTCGTCCCGATACTTTCATCAGTGGGATTGAGTTTTTTCTATTATGATACGGTATCGACACCTAAATTTATAGGTTTGGACAACTATATTCAGATGTTTTTTAATGATGATATGTTTCCAAAAGCACTTTTGAATTCTGTGTTTTTTGCAGTTGTTATTGGACCTCTCAGTTTTATGCTTTGTTTTTTGCTGGCATGGTTGGTGTGTGATTATGGGAAGAGAACGAGGACCATTCTTTCTTTCCTGATATATGCACCTGCACTTTCGGGAAATGTTTATTTTATTTGGAAACTGCTCTTTAGTGGAGATAGTTACGGCTATATTAACAGTATTTTGCTAAGTATCGGTTTGATTTCAGAACCAATCCAGTGGTTACAAGATTCAGACTATGTGCTGCCTATTGTAGTTGTCGTTCAATTGTGGATGAGTTTTGGAACGTCTTTCCTAGCAAACATTGCCGGAATACAGAGTGTTGATTCTCAATTATATGAAGCAGCAGCTATGGATGGGGTACCAACGAGGTGGCATGAAATGTGGTATGTCACCTTGCCTTCGATGAAAAGCATTTTAGTGTTTAGCTGTGTTATGCAAATACAGAGTGCGTTTGCAATAAGTACAGTCCCGAAAGCATTGGCAGGATTTCCGAGTGTAAACTATTCCGTTGAAACATTGGTAACGCTGATTGGGGATGTAGGAACTACAAGGTATGAATTGGGATACGCCGCGGCAATATCCGTATTTTTATTTGTGCTTATGTTGATTACAAAGAACGTAATGCTCAAGTTTATTAATTTTACAGGGAGTTGATTATTTTGAAATTAAAGACAAAAAAACTATTTGCTAAAAGACGATATACACGTTCAAGAGGTGGAGATGTTGCGGTACTTACATTTTTGATATTGTTTGGATTGTTTTCCATTATACCAATGGTCTATTCGGTTATAACATCATTTAAACCATTAGATGAGTTATTGTTGTATCCGCCTAAATTCATGGTTTCACGACCTACGCTTGAAAATTATTTGAATTTGCCATCACTTTTGTCTAATTTAAAAGTGCCGCTTTCAAGATATATATTTAACAGCTTTTTTATTACTGTTATAGGCTCTATATTACATATTCTTGTTGCTACAGGTGCGGGATATGTTATCTCGAAAACAGATTTCAAATTCAATAATTTGATTTTTAAAGTGGTTCAGATTGCATTGCTTTATAATGCCGTAACACTTGCAGTACCGAGATACTTAATTTATTCAAAACTCGGGATGCTTGACACCTATGCGGTTTACATTTTGCCATACTTACCGAGTGCTATGGGAGTGTTTCTTCTCAAACAGTACATGGATGTTAGTCTTCCAAAAGAACTGATTGAGGCTGCGGAAATTGATGGTGCCGGAACTTTACGAATCTTTTTCAAACTTGCGTTGCCGATGGTAAAACCTGCATGGTTAACGGTTTTCCTATTTTCATTCCGTGAGTTGTGGTCAACCATAGCATCAGGAACCATTTTCAGTGAGAACTTGAAGACGTTAGGCGATGCGGTTGCTACTATTTCGACGGCAGGTATTGCGCGTTCTGGTTCTACAATGGCAGTTACGGTGCTTATGATGATACCACCGATTATAGTATATCTTGTTGCACAGAATAGTGTGACGGAAACAATGAGTACATCAGGTATTAAATAGAAGGGAGAGGAATGAATGTCAAGAAAGTTTAATAAAAAAATGTTCGCACTTATGTTGGCAATGATGATTTGCGTTCTCTCCTTTAGCGCAACTGCAATGGCTGAATCGATTCCATATGAAACATACACCTATTGGCAGTACGATGATTTGAAAAAGGCAGTACCCATGAAAAGTTGTTTCGATTATGTGGAAACGATATATGGCAGCTCATTAGGGATAGAGGCGTTCAATAACCCTAATGGACTATATGTAAAAAATGGAAAGATTTATATCTCAGATACCGAAAACAATAGAATTGTAGAGAGTAATAGTGACGGTACACTTTCAAGAGTGATAACGGAATGCTATTCGGAAACCGAAGCAATTTCATTAAAGGCACCGAGAGAGGTTTTTGTAACTGATGCGGGAGATATATTTATCTGTGATACAGGAAATGCACGTGTTATAGTTAGCGATGAAAATTTACAAATTAAAAAAATTATAGAAGAACCGGAATCAGATATTATTCCGGCAGGTTTTGAATTCAAACCGATAAGTGTGTTGGTTGACAGCAGAGGATACATATATGTTCTTAGTGATGGCTGTTATTATGGCGCATTGCTTTTCGATAAAAATTATGAATTTGACTGTTTCTATGGGGCTAACGATGCAGAAGGTTCAGTACTTGATGCATTTAACAAGGTTAAAGATCTTATCTTTGGCAGTAACGAGAAGAAATCTGCCAGTGTAAGAACATTACCTTATCAGTTTGCTGATTTTGCAATTAATAATGATTTTATATATACAGTAACACGAAATACAAAATATCAGTCTAATACATCAACCGGGCAAATAAGAAAATTGAATTCCGGTGGAAGCAATATTTTGCGTAGTATAAAGAATGGAGAGCTTGTTACTTCCAACAGATATAAATTTCAAGACGAAGGATATTATACTGGGGAGATTAACAGTGCAATTACCATAAAGGATTTGCCGACAGATTTCATTTCTATGTCAGTTGACAGTGATGGATATATATATGCGCTGGATTACAGTACAGGCAAAATATTCGTATATGATTCCAATTGTAATTATATGACAATATTTGGCGGTGGTATCGGATTTGGCGTTCAAGACGGTACATTTGTAACACCGATATCCATTTCAGTAGAAGGAGACAAAATATATGTTTTGGATCAGATGAACTTGTCGGTTACGGTATTTGAAAAGAACGATTTTGGAGAAATGTATTTTGGAGCACAAAAACTCACTCTGAATGGGGAACATAGCGAAGCGCGAGAGGCTTGGAGGAATATTTTAAAAGAAGATGCAAATATTCAACTTGCATACACGGGAATTGCACAAGCGTATTATGCAGAAGAAGATTACGAGTCTGCATGTGAGTATGCACAATTAGGGAACAATCAGGACTTATATGCGAAGGCCTTGCAAGAAACGAGAAACGGACAAATGTCGAAGTTATTTAAAAACTTTGTTCCGGTGTTAGCGATATTGATTGTTGTAATTTATATCTTATACAGGAAGGTTTTTAAAGGCAAAATTTGCTTGAAGATAAATAAAAAGGTAAAGATTGCATTAGGCTCGCTTCTGCATCCATTTATTAACTTTGAAAGAATTAAGTATTACAATGAAGGTTCAACTATTATTGCCACTGTGATACTAGCGATTTATTTTGTTTCATCAGTTTTGCGTCAGACATGCACGGCCTTTTCGTTCCATGTATTTGAAGCAGAAGAATATAGTGTGATGATGACATTGGCTTCCAGCCTTGGAATCGTAATATTATGGTGTGTTGTAAACTGGTTGATTTGTACGCTTATGAGTGGAAAAGGAACTTTCAAACAGATATATATTGCAACATCGTATTGCATGATACCGTTGATAGTGAAAGAATTGTTGTATGTTGTATTATCATATGTCTTAGTGCCGTCACAACAGATGGTTTTAACTTTGGTAGAGTCCATTTGTTTGATTTATGCATTGTTTATGATTTGTGTTTCATTTATGAAGATACATGAATATAATTTCTTTCAGTTCCTTAAAAGTACGGTAGTATGCATACTTGGAATGATTTTATTGGTATTTATTATATTCTTGCTGCTGACATTGGCACAACAAGCTTATTCGTTCTTGTCAGTTATATTTAATGAAATATTCAATCGTAGGTAGGAGGTTTGTTATGAAAAAAATTTTTTTATTAATAATCAGCCTGTTGCTCCTTGGGTCTGTCGTTGGATGCGAGCAAGAAGATTCTGGTAATTCGAATTTTGAACAGCTAGATAACAACATAATCTCCTCTGATGTTTTGGCAGAGAATGACTCATTTTCTCTTTATTGGGATTCTGAGAATAAATGTGTCTTGCTTAAAGAAAAGTCTACGGAGTATATATGGTCGTCTGTTCCGCAATCCTATTACGAGAGTGGAGTACATGGCGGTAGGGCGAGTGTGGTTATGGAATCTCCTCTAATTATAGAGTACATTGATCCAGAAACTGGACTCACATCGGAAGCATTTGCCTATAATAGTGTGTATGCAAATGGTTCTATCAGTACACAAGTAATTGAAAATGGAATTGAGGTGATATATGGATTTGATGACTATGAAATCTCAATCCCAGTACAATATACATTACAAGACGATTCCCTTCAGGTTTCTATTGAGCCGACAAAAATTAAGACAGGGCAGTTTGATTTGTATAGCATTTCTGTGTCACCTTATATGTGTTCTGTTGTGAATAATGCAGGGGAGGATTCCTATTTGTTTGTTCCTTCAGGAAGTGGTGCTTTGATTTATTCGGATGAAAGAGCGGAAGGAAAAAGAGTTTATTCAGAGGAAGTGTATGGTAGAGATTATTCGAGAGAAGTAAAATTCGATACTACCAATGAAAAGAAAATAAATCTACCAGTATTTGGCGTCAAAAATGATGATCGCGGAATTATCGGAGTAATCGATTCTGGTGATGGTCAGGCGTTGATTGAAGCCGAGGCAGGAAATAAAGATGTAGGATACTCGTCAGTGTATGTTACCTATTTTTACAAAGGCTATGATGCGGTTGAACTTACAGCGTCAAACAAAGGTAAGTCACTTTCTAAAAAACAGGCAGATGGCTTTGCTGATAATAGTTTGATGTCAGTAACTTATTATCCGTTAGAAAAAGGAAAAAGCAGTTATGTAGATATGGCACATAAATATTATGAAGTTGTTTCGACTGATAACGAAAAGGCATCGATAGAAACAGTCACAGCCAATATCGATTTTTATGGTGGAATTGAAGTGTATAAGAATCTTCTTGGTGTTTCATATGACACCCTTACTGCTCTCACAAGTTTTAATGATGTTTCAAACATCATACAGGAAATTGCAGAACAGACAGATACACCTATCAGTGCCAATCTGGTAGGTTTTGGAAAAGATGGTGTATCAAAGAAACTTGCAGCCGATGGCATTGGAATTGCCAAGGTGTATGGTGACAGTCAGGATTTGCAGAATTTGATAACAAAATGTCAGGATAGTGGGATTACGTTATATCGAGACTTTGATATTACGAACTATTCAAAGACTTCAAGTGGAGTATCGACCAGATGGAATTCTACAAAAAATGTTTTAGGAACGAGAGCTTATCAATATATTATTGACCCATATTTGAGATCAGAACAGGATGGAGAAGTTTATTATCTTGTGAATCATGAGAAAGTATTGAGTCTGTTGGATAAAGTGGTTAGCAGAGTGAAGAAAGATAATATTTCTGGAGTATCGCTTTCGTCTTTTGCTGACATTACCTATTCGGATTATACGGAAAACAAAGGATATGCAAGAGCTGACATAAAAGATATGACATCCCAAATTTTAAATACTGCAAAAGAAAATAACCTATCCGTCATGTTATCGAATGCAAACGGTTATGCGGCAATTGGGAGCGACATAATATGCGACACACCATTGAGTTCGTCAAAAAAGAATATATTTGATAAGGAAGTTCCATTTTATCAAATCGCATTTCATGGAAGTACAGTTATGACAGGGGAGTCACTCAATACTTCAGATGATATGCAAAAAACCTTTCTTAAGTGCATGGATACAGGAATTTCACTTCAATTTTCTGTTATAGAAAACTATACAAAAGAAGCTGGATTTCATACGGAGTATGATTTTTATGCAATGAAGTATGACGATTGTAAAGAAGATATGATTTCATATATTAATGAGAGTAAAGAATTCCTCAATCAAGTTTATGACAGCAAGATTGTTGCCCGCACGGAAATAGAGAATGGTGTTTATAAAACAGATTACAGCAATGGCATTAGCATTGTCGTAAATTATAATGAAACTTCGCTTACTACAGTATACGGAGAACTCGGAGCAGAAGATTATATCATCGTAAAGGGGGAAGGGCAATGAAAAAAAATCATAGTTTAGAGAAACGCAAGAGCAGATATGGATTTTTGTTTGTACTTCCTTGGTTTATTGGTGTCCTAATGTTTTTTATTGTACCTATGATTAAATCAATCTGGTATTCCTTTTCTGATGTTTCTTTAGAAATGGGTGGTTTCAATACAGTGTTTGTCGGTCTGAAACAGTACAAATACATCATAACTGAGGAACCATATTATATGGACAATTTAACATCATCGTTGGCAAGTTATTTTACTTCCCTTCCGATTATAATTGCAGTGTCACTTATTATTGCAATTATGCTTAATACTAAATTCAAAGGTCGACTCATTTTTCGTATGATTTACTTTTTACCGGCTATTATTGCCGGAAGTATGATTCTAGACTACTTGAACGGTGGAACGATGGCAATGGAAAGCATTTCTACAACCTCGGGTTCTGCGTATGTTGTGAATTCAGTTGACTTTAAGGAACTATTAGCCGACCTTAATTTGCCTGATGAAATTAGTAAGCTCATATCACAGTATATTGCATCTGTCTTTAACCTTATATGGAATTGCGGTATACCGATTATCTTGTTTATTTCTGGTTTACAGTCGATTCCTCAAACATTATATGAGGCTTCTAAAGTAGAGGGGGCAAATAAATGGGAAGAGTTTTGGTACATAACAGTTCCGATGCTTTCCAACGTAATTTTACTTGTTGTGGTTTATATATCGTTGGATTTATTTACGACTGAAAGTAATTCAGTAATAACACAGGCTTATACATTTATGAGAAATAATGTTGTATACGATACTGCCGCTGCAATGCTCTGGTTGTATTTCGCGATTATGGGATCCATGCTAGGGGCGATTTTACTGGTAGTAAATAAGTTTATATTTAAGAAATGGCAATAGAAAGGAGAAATAAAATGAATGTCATCAAATTGGATAAATTAAAGAAACAGATATGTCAAATCCTGTTTTCTGTTTTTAGAATTTTCTTTTTTCTAACTATTGCGTATGTGATTATACTACCTTTTTTCTCAATGGTTTCTTATGCATTGAGACCGGTAGAGCAGTATTATGATACAAGTGTTGTATGGGTACCGAAAAGTATCACATGGGACAATATAAAACAGGCATTTGATCAATTGGATTATCTGACCGGATTAAAAAACACAGTTTTAATTGAAGTTGTATCAGCATTAATTACAACATGTATGTGTTCTTTAACAGCATACGGTTTTTCTAGATTTGAGTTTAAGTTTAAAAAGGTGTTGAATTTCATATTGCTACTTACGATATTTATTCCAACACCAATGATTATTGTGTCACTTTACGAAAATTTTAGTAATTTTGATGTTTTAGGTATTATCTCATTGATTAATAAAATAACAGGTTCGGATATTAGGGTGAATTTGTTGAATACGGCATGGACATTCTATTTACCGTCACTGTTTTCTATGGGGCTTCGTTCTGGACTTTGTATATTTATTTATATGCAATTGTTTAAGAGTCTACCAAAGGAGTTAGAAGAGGCAGCAGCGGTTGATGGGGCAGGACCACTGAGAACATTTTTCAACATTATTGTTCCATCATCAAGCGTGGCGTTTGTTACGGTAGCAGTATTGAGTATTATATGGCATTGGAATGATTACTATCTGTGTGTCATGTATTTTAACAAAGACTACCCACTTACAGTTTCGCTGAAGACAGTGCTTGAGAGTACAAAGACCAATGCGGTTTTGTTACAAATGTCTTCATGTTTACTATTTATTGCACCATTAATGGTATTTTATGCGATTATACAGAGACGGTTTATTCAAAGTATAGATCGTGTTGGTATAACCGGATAATTATTTATATTTTTCAAGATTAAAGGAGGAGAAAGATTATGAAAAGAATTAAGAAACAAGTTGTTGCAGTCGTATGTATGTTTACCATGTTGGCGGTTGGTCTTGCCGCTTGCGGAAAGAGTGGGAGTGATAACGCAGGTCCAAATGCTGGTGCCAACAATTCGAAAACCTTTGCAGAGGATCCGTATTCAGATATTCCGGATGAACTAAAAGGAACCGAAATTTCAGTTGCTTTGTGGTACGATGTACCGGAGGAGGAATTAAAGGCAATCGAAGATTTTACTCGCAAAACAGGAATTAAGGTGAATGCGGAAGTTGTAGCTACGACTGATGCAGGCTATAGCGAGAAGGTAATAGCTGCTGTATCATCAGGCATGCCTTATGATGTTATCAAGGTAGGCGGAACCAACTTCCCTATATGGACATCATCTGTTTGTCAGCCACTAGACGAGACTATTTTCCGTTTGGAAGATGATATTTGGGATTATGAACTTATGGATGGTTGTAAGGTTGACGGAAGATATTACGGTGTAAATATTAAAGGAAGTTTTTCAAATGACACCTCTTATGTTTTGTATTATAACAAGACGATGCTTGAGAACTATGGCATAAAAACACCACGTCAATATTATGAAGACGGTGATTGGAACTGGGATACACTTGAAACAACTTGTAAAGCAATTAAAGATTCGATTTCGGGAGTCTCTCCTTTGGGATTTTACAAGACGCAGATGATGGCACAGTCGGCAGGTACCGATTTTGTTACATATGATGGTACAAAGTTTAGTGCTAATTTAACAGATCAAAAATTGATTGATTCCTATACAAGACTTTCGCAATTTACCAAGTTAGGTTACTACACAGCAGATGATTATTTCGCAGATGAATTATCTTCCGGAAAGTTGGCGATGCTCTGTGGTATTACCTTCGGAATGAAGTCAAACAATGGCTGGTGGGCAGATACTAATGGTCTTCGTGCTGGTGAATTGGATGCGGTACCGTTCCCAAGTCCTGCAGGCGAAGAATTGCTGGTTCCTGCAGATGCTAAGTTGTACGGTATATCAAAAGGCTCTAAGAATCAAGAGGCGGCAGCATACTTCCTTAGATACTTTTTGGATCCAGTGAACTATGACATGGATAACATGTTCTTGAATGATAATTTAAAGGATACGTTTAATAAGGTATTACAAGAAAAAAGATACATCAATTATTCAGAAGCAATTATCAAGTATATTGATTTAAATTCTTATTTTCAATTAAATCACTATTTGACACGTGGTGATGCATCACAAACAAGTGTAACTCTTGATCAATACAGTAATATTGTCACAAAGGCGGTTTCACGAGTGAATGATGAAATATTGGGTGTATCAGAATAAGTGTAAAACGCTTCATAAATAAAAGGAGAGGTTTTTGAAATGAAAAAAAGAAACAAAATTTTATGTGCGTTGCTCACATGCGGTCTTGTGTTATCCGGTCTCTTGATCGGATGGGGAGTAAAGGCACAGATAAATAAAATGCTTTTGAAGAAAGAGGCTACTGAAAGTGTAAGCGAAGGAACAGACGCTACGACGGAAGAGGATGTTGAAAGTGTAAGCGAAGGAACAGACGCTACGACGGAAGAGGATGTTGAAAGTGTAAGCGAAGGAACAGACGCTACGTTGCAATCACAGATTAAAAAGCTTCGTCAGGAAGAGGATTTTGAAAGTGCAGAAGCAGACGATCCGACAACAGCCACAACGTGGTCAATATATGAGAAGGATTGGGTTGGCGATAGTTTTGGCTCTACGGACATTGAGATTAATATGGGAAGTCCTAACAAATCGTTGAAAGGTGCGGCGAATGGAAATGGGGATACCTATAGCCCAACGAATATCCAATTGGTAAGCGGGAAGACTTATGAGATTTCATTTTGGTATAAAGTCACTATGAGTGATAAAAGTGAAGATGCATTTTATTTCACAGTGTGCGGTGACGAAGAGGAGAGTTTCGGCGATACAAATTGGACATGGAAGCAATTCACTAAGGTTTATGAGCCGACTAGTAATGGATCTATAGAATTCGCTGCGAACGACCTTCCAGCGGGATCTTATACAATTTATCTCGATGATATAGTAGTGCAGGAGTTATTGGTGAAAGTTGAAGGGGCAACTGTTGCAACGAGTGGTGAAGCTGACATTAGATTCGAGGCAAAACTTACAGAAACAGTTAATGAATATAAAGAAGATGTAAAAGAAGTGGGTGTTTTATTGATACCAACGGATTTACTTAATAATGAGGAATTGAAAGATGACACAGCTAATAGCGCAATTAAGACTGTGCCATATAATAAATTTGAAGTAGGGAAATCGTTTTATGTAAATCTACTCAAATCTTCTTCAGATGATAAGTATTTGAATAGACAATATACTGTGAGAGCATTTGTAAAATTGAATGATGATACAGTGCTTTACAGTAACATGTGGTCTCGTTCCTGTGTAGATGTTGCGAAAGCACTTGCTAAAAAATATGACATACTTATAGATGATACAACAGGTGCTTGGTCAGTGGATAAGTATAAACCTGTTATTAAAGAGTGTGTAGATAAGATGCTTGAAGCAAATTAAGGTGGTGTGAGTGATGGAAGATATGAGAAGATATGAAAAACCACAAATGGAAATTATTAATATACGACGTACGGAAATTGTAAGAACGTCCGATTTCAACTTCGATGTTAGTAATCCCGGCTCCGGCCTAGATTGGGACTAACTGGAGGAGGATTTTACATGCAAAAAAAGTTAGTTTTAATTTTAGTTTTAACTATCTGCGTGATAGCCAGTGTTGTATTGACGGCTTGTAGGAAGGATGAAACTGTAAAAACGGATAGTTCAACTGAGCAGCAACAGGACGACGAGATAAAAAAGAATGACGATGAACAGGATGAAGTATCTGTAGAAAGTAATACCCAGCAAGGTGCAGATGAAACTTGGGAAAATACAGAAATGAGCATTTCTATCGAAACGTCGAAACCGGAAACAGAGACTGAGACAAAACAGGAACCAGAAACAGAGACTGAGACAAAACAGGAACCAGAAACAGAGACTGAGACAAAACAGGAACCAGAAACAGAGACTGAGACAGAAACAGAAAAAGAGGAAACGGAAGAAGAGGAAACGGAAGAAGAGGAAAAGGAAGTGCCAAAGTATTTCCCGGGAGCATATTAAAGAAAAGACGAAAGGAGAAATTCCTCAAATGAAAAAAAGATATAGATTTTTAAGCGTACTGCTTGTAAGTGTGCTCTTGCTGTCTAATGCCTTAACTGGATGGAGTGTAAAAGCAGCGTCAGATGAGTTAAATTATACCATGAAAGAGGATTTTGAAACAGGATACAAAGAAAACAATAAGATTGGTGGTTGGGAAATAGCAGCGAACACCGACAATGATCATGGTAGCTATTCGTTGAAACTTGAGGCGCAAGGAGAGTGGCTTACCTATATACCAAAGACGAAAATCCAATTGGAAGAAGGGAAGACTTATCAGATTTCATTTTGGTATAAAGTCACTATGAAAAATCCAGCCCTAAAAGGTGAAGCCGCATTTTATTGCCAACCGTGCGATGACGAAGACCAAAATACATGGGAGTGGTGCAGAGATACAAATGGGGAATGGAAGCAATCCACTAAGGTTTATAAGGCGAAACAAGATGGGTCTCTAGCATTCAAGGCGTACGGTAAGGATAAAAATGGCAACTATATAAAGGGAGATTATACAATTCACCTCGATGATATAGTAGTAAGAGAACAGTTTACAGTGAAGGCAGATAGTGATGAAAATGGTACAGCAACAGTAAATGATTCGGTGTCGAATGGAGTATATGAGGGAGATACTGTGACTTATGTTGCAGTGCCAAATGGTGGATATGCTTTTGTGGCTTGGAAAGATGAAAAAGGGGAAATAGTCAACGAAAATCCAACCTACGAACATACAGTAACATCGGATTATAGTCTTACTGCGTGTTTTCAAAGGGTCTCTCTTCAGCGTGAGAATTTTGAAAAAGGATACGAAGAAGTCAAGAAGATTGGTGATTGGGATATAGAAAAGGATGCCAACACTGCTCATGGTGGTGACTATTCGTTGAAACTTAAGGCGCAAGGAATGTGGCTTACCTATATACCAAAGACGAAAATTCAAATGGAAGCAGGGAAGACTTATCAGATTTCATTTTGGTATAAAGTCACTATGAATAATCCAAACCTAAAAGGTGAAGCCGCATTTTATTGCCAACCGTGCGATGACGAAGACCAAAAAACATGGTTGTGGTGCAGAGATACAAATGGGGAATGGAAGCAATTCACTCAGGTTTATAATGCGGAACAAGAGGGGTCTCTAGCATTCAAGGCGTACGGCAAGGACGAGAAAACAGGCAAGTATATAGAGGGAGATTATATAATTCACCTCGATGATATAGAGGTAATGGAACTTGAAACTTTTCCGGTTACAGTCAATGCGAAGGAACATGGTACTGCTACAGTAAATGGTGGTGAATCTATAAGAGTGGCATTAGGGCAAACAGTTACCTTTCGTGCTGTGCCGGAAACGGGATATATATTTCATTGCTGGAAAGACGATGCAGATACGATTATTTCCTATGAGGCAGAATATTCACCTAAGCTTACCAAGGAACTTCATTTAACTGCATATTTCAAAAAAGCAAAAGTAAGTAATAATATTCAGGATTTTGAAGATGGATTAATGGGAGACTGGGCACAGAAAGGTTTTTCTGTGTACAATACGCAACTTCCAGGCACAGACAAATCGAATGTACACGCAGGAAATGCTTCGCTTCAATTTGTCGCAACAGGTGAATGGCAAAGTTACAGACCGGAAAAAAGTATTACATTAAAAACTGGAAGATATTACAAGGTTTCTTTTTGGTACAAAGCGATTTCAGACCAACTGAGTGACAAAGCTGGATTATTCTTCGTGCAACCAGTAGGAAAACAGTACGAGGGTAGCAGAACATTTTTGAGACTTACAAATGGTGAGTGGAGATACGAAGAGAGCATAATTTATATTTCGGGTGAAGATACAACGCTTGTTTTTACCGGTTATAATCAGAAGGCGGGTTCTTTTGAAGCATATTTTGATGATATAAAGGCTATTGAATTGACGAATAAACCTGTAAAAATCTCTGTTAAGGCAGAAGGAGAAGGGACAGTTGCCGTGAATGGTGTGTCATCTCTTTATCTGAGCCAAGGGGATACAGCCAAATTGGTGGGAACTCCGAAAAAAGGGTATTATCTCACTTGTTGGAAAGATGAAACAGGAAAGATTGTGTCCTATGATGACGAGACGATTCTTAAGAATTTGAAAGAAGATGCTACTTATACAGCTTATTTTGAGGCGGTAAAAGAACCGACAGGCAAGCTTGATTTTGAATCAAAACCAAGTGACAGCATGCAAAGACAGTTTACATGGTACAATCCGATTTCGGAAGGATATTCTAAAACGAATGTAAGAAATGGAAATGGTTCTCTAAAAGTGGTTGCCAATGGTGAATGGGGAAATTACCATGCAAATACAAGTATTCCACTGAAAGCCAATACCAGTTATGATATCTCGTTTTGGTATAAAGCAGAATCAACTGACACGGATACATTCCTGTTTTTCAAAACGGAAAATGAAGAAAATGAGGATAGCAGAATCTATCTTTCAACTACCAAAGGTGCTTGGGTTTTGAAACGAGCAACCATAAAGGTGGGAGCAACAGATACTTGGTTGCATATGATTTTGTTTAATAAAAAAGCCGGTTCGTGTGTGATGTATATAGATGATATCGTTGTTGAGAAGACAAATCTGTATAAAGCGATTCCTAGCATTCAAACGGAAAGTTTTGATGAGCAATCTGTTGAAAATAATTATGGAAGTTGGAATTCGGATAAGCGATATACAAGAAATAACTCCAATGGATCCATTAAAATAGATGGAAGCTCCGTGAAGGAGGGGCATGGAACATGGTTTTATAACGGTTTCCAAGTTGAACCATTTACAAGATATGAAGTATCCATTTGGATATATTGCGTAGGGTTAGATTACTGTACTGGTATGGCACAATTGTATACTCCTTTTGGTAATGGATATTCAACCCTTAAAACACATATAGGTGAGTGGGAAAAAATCAGTTTCACATTTGATACGGGAGATATCACGACGAATGTTCTGACTATGGGATTAATCGCATATCCAGGTGTACTTTATTACGCAGACGACCTGACGCTTACCAAGTTAGACTATGAGGGTTCTTACGGCGAAGATATGTATAATTTATATGAGGAAGGTTCACTGGAGGAATTTAGCGATGAGGTCTGGTCTGGACTCTCTTCTAATTTTACTAGAACAGAGAAGGCAGAACATTCATCTGCTAATTCGGGGAACTATTATCTCTTAGCAAATGGCCAAGGAACATACTCTAGAACAATAAAACTTATGAAGGTAGGAAGATATGCGTTGGCAGCTTCTTTCCGAAACATTGACAACGGTAATGTAACAATTGAAGTTTTAAAAGATGGAAAGTCACTTTCACGTATCATCCAAAACGAAGCAGGTAAGCTGGTTTCGACAAATGATAATGAATGGAAGAGAGAGTTACTTCTTTTCGATAATAAGGAAGTAGGTGCAGAATACGAGGTGCGAATTACTTCAAAAGGTGGAAGTACTGCAATTGATGACATTTCCGTGTTCTATGCCAAGTATTTGAGAACTGAAAATCCAAATGACTATAGTGTTTATAAAGAGAATATCGAGGTCATTAATTATGCAGTAAATACGAATAAAGATGTTGTGAATGATGATAATAATCATGGTTTTCCAGTAATTATTCTTGCTGTAGTTGCATCTGTTGGACTGGTTGGAATTATTACGTATTTAGTGGCAAAAAAGAGGAGGAAGAATAGTGAAAAGACAAATAGTTAGATGCATTTCGCTTGTCTTAAGTTGTGTGATGTTGTGTTCTTGTGGCAATGTGAGTACAAAAGAACCAGATGCAAACGTAGTAGATAAGCAGGAATTAACTTCTACAGAGCCTGATGATGCTCTTTATAATGTTCTTACAGTATCCAATGAGGCGGTTCAAGAAAATTTCAAAGGATTTGGCGGCCTTTACTATGCGTATAATTATATTCCAGAAGATGAAAAGTTTGGAGATGACAGAAAATATACAGATGAAATGCAGAAAATCGAGTTGGAACGCCTTGTGGAAACGGGAAGTACCATTGTTCGAACACAGTATTCTCCAGCGTGGGCATATAATCTAGAAACAAATAAATGGGATTTTGAGACGGATTACATGAAAGGGTTCTATGAATATTTAGACGATATGAAAGAATGTGGGTTCGATGTCGCTCTAAATATGGATTGGTCGACAACATATATTCGTAGTGAGAAGGGATATAATAATTATGGATATAATCCGTTTTATATTTTAGGTAAGGGTGATGCCAAGAAGTGTGATGCACTTTATTTTCAATGGATTGTAGATTCTCTTCAAGAATTATATGCTCGCGGATATGACAATATAAAATATATTTTTGCTTTTACAGAGCCGATGAATTATAACACAATGAAGGAGTTTGATGCTGCTTACGAATCATGGAGGATGTATACAGTGGGGATCCATAAAGCATTGCAAACGGCAGGACTACGAGAACGCGTAAAGATTGTGGGACCTAATACTGCTGATTATTATATTTCTTTGGCAGAGAAGGAAGGTATTACACGATGGGAGAGCATTGAACGTATTGCAGAAGATCCTGAAGTAATAGAAGCTATCGATATTTTGTCACATCATACATATATAAGGACAGAGCAAGAGACAATTAATTATCTTGAATGGACTGAATTCTTGGAGCGTTGTGTTGAAATTGCGGATTCTATTGAAAAACCGTTCTGGCTAGATGAAGGTGAATGGATGTACAATGCAATGCCGGAGACCGAGAGAGTAGAGTATATTTCAAACGGTTATTATGCGACACAGTTAGCAGTGAAGATGGTGGCTGCAATGAATACTAGTGTTCAAGGGGTGATTCGTTGGACGTTGACCGATCAGTATTGGCCGAATCTTACACAAACCAGTGACGATGGATGGCTAAATGGTTGTCATCTGCATGGATTTCTTCCAAATATGCTGGATTCAACTATTCCAAGACTGTCTTATTATTCGTATAGTCTTATAGCTAAATATTCGGTCTGTGATGAAGGAGATTCGGTTATTTATCCACTCAAACAGAAGCGTGGTGTCTACGGTACATGCGTTAAGCTTGCAGATGGAAATATCACATACATTGTTGTGAATGCAAATGCGGGTCCTATGGATATTAAGATTAAATCGGAAAACGGTTTGTCAGATGGAAAGACACTTTATCGCAGGGTGTTTGAACGAGACAATACGGTGGCAACAACACAGGCACGTATACCGGGAATTGATACGGAATATCAAAATGTTGGAAACTATATTACTGATGTTATACAGGGTGGAAGTGTATATGTTTATACGACCATAAAATAAATAATATTATATGGTGCTTTCATAGCGAAGGCACCATGATGAATTTAATTTGGAGGATTAATTATGTCAACTAATGTACAGACTAGGATCAAATTGCATGCCGATGTCAAGAAACCAGTGCAGGACAACTTTCTTGGGATTGGGGCTGTCTATCATGGATACGCAGGCATGCCTGATAGAGATGGAAGAGTATACACAGAGGAACAATGTGAACTTGAGGCCGATCGAGCTGCAGATCTAGGATTTAAGCTTGCAAGGACTTATTATAGGTGGTATGCCTACGAAAATGGCGAATGGAACTGGGAAAGTGAAAGGATGCAGGTGTTTTGCAAGTGGGTAGAACGATTGTATAAACGCGGAATTGATATCGAATTAAATGTTGGTTGGGTATTTCCGGGTGATATTGACGGAAGATGCGGTTGGAATCTACCGACACCATTTGCAGTAGAGAATGATTGGCTGGCAAGCGTGGAGAATTATGCAAAGTGGGTTAGTGAATCGGTTTATTATTTGGTTAAGGTCAAGGGATATACGAATATAAAATATTTGGTTATGTTTACAGAACCGGGAACCAATGCAGCTTACAAAAACTTCTATCCAGAAGGAAGAACATTTTATGAAGCTTATGCCGAAGCTGTTCGTGCGGTTGATAGACATTTGAAGGAAAGAAATATTCGAGATTTAGTAAAACTCATGGGGCCAAATGAGGGTGCAACATCAACAGCAGAAATGATGATTTGGACAACAGAACATTTGAATGATTGTATTGATGTTTATTCCAGTCATAATTATATATGGACGACAGAAATGCCGGCTTCTTATGCTCGTAGTGGGCATGGGGCTTTTATAGCAAAAATAAGAGGGGGAAAATGTCAGCAGAAAATTGTTCTTGAGCCTCATACAGATTATAAAATGTCAGCATGGATGAAGTTGTATAGTGAAGATTATTTACATGTGAGCGGTAACATGCTGATGGGTGTGTTTGAATATGAAGGGGAAAATAAATTTTTCTCAGGTGGCGGACAACCTACGAGTCGTATGACACAGGATAGTACATGTTTGATAGATGCATCACAACTTTGCGGAGAATGGAGACAATTCTCATTTACATTTAATAGTGGTGACAATCATGTAGCATGGGCTGGAGTTATGTTTGATGTGAATTCTGAAGGCTCTATTGGAGCAGTAGATGATATAGAACTTTGTAGGTGCGATGATGGTAAGAATATTCTCATAAATGGTGATTTTGAAGAGTCATCATGTTGGGTGGATAAATGCTGCGCATTATCAATTGATCCTTATTATGACTGGCAAAGATGGGCCAAGGTAGCCATTAGTCGTGTGCCTGAGGGCAAACAATATATTGTCGATGAGTTTAATTGTCTTGTGTGTGGAGCACCACTTTTATATAGCGACCCGAGACATGCAGTTCGTATGGCGTCTTCTCATTTGGCTCTGATGAATGCAGGTGTACATTCATTAAACAGATGGACTGCGTTTGATCAGCAATGGCCGAATAATCATACAAATAAACCAGAGGATGAATTTTATGATGGTGACCATCGGTATGGTGTTATGCCTGTATTAACGAGAAGTCTTGTGCCGAAACCAGCATATTATGAATATCGTTTACTTTGTAAATATTCTGGTGGTGCTGGTACAAAGGTTTATGATGGTGGCGGAACAGTAGGAGTGCATATGACCATCTGTGAATTACCAGATGGTAATTGGAGTATTTTTGTTACTAATTTAAATGAGTATGGTGTCACATTTGATATTAGTTTAAATGATGCCATTAATAGGCAGTTCAAGAAATTTATGTATGAAAGTGATAAGATTGTTCCAGAAGCGAATATAGAGCAATTACCTTGTTTAGATACGCCGTTTATCACGAATGTGCATACAGATGAAATACCACCGTATTCGTTTATTGCTTATACGACTATGGAATAATTAACAAGGAGAACTTTATTTTGAAAAATAAAAATACGACTTTAAATTTAGATATTTTCAAAGGAATCACCGCATTTGCAGTATTGGACAATGATAAGAGAGTAGAACTGGAATGTTGTGATTTTACAGAAGAAAAACTGTCTTTTTCATGCGACAAGTATGGTATAAGTTTTGATGTGTTTTTGAAAGAGTATGGAAGTGGAAAAGTGTTGAGCTATGTTGCTGAATATAACCCGCGTAATTTGGATTTTGTGGGTGGAAATCACTTTGGAGTGGAACAGGCAATTGGTATCAATATTGAAACGATTGATTTGTTGGAACAATATGTGGCTACTTACCGTAGGGGCCCGTATTGGGTAAGTCCATGCTGGGGAGACAATATCTCAAATCTTCCAGATAATACACAAGCGGTTTTGGGAAAAACAAAAGAGGACAATTATTTCTTTACGACAGCACTTTGCGACAATGTTTTCAAAACGACGATAAAGGGAAACGAAAATGGCGGAGTGGACATTTTTGTTTGGAGCAATGATTTGAGAAATCATGTAGATACAACTGCGGTATATTACGCATTTGGAGAGAAACCATTTGATTTAGCTGAAACTGCAATGAGAGATGGTATGGCTTTACTGGGAAGACCTGTGAAATTAAGAGATGATAGGCATTATCCAGAGGTGTTTGAGTATCTTGGCTGGTGCAGTTGGGATGCATTTCAAATGTTCGTAACCCATGACGATCTCATCAATAAAGCTGAAGAATTTCGTGAAAAAGGAATCCCTGTAAGATGGATGTTGCTTGATGATATGTGGGGGGATGTGGATAACAACAATAGTTGTAATATTCCGAATATGCATTCTCGTGAACTAAATAGTTTTGAAGCAGCACCGGAAAGATTTCCAAAAGGATTAAAGGGAATTGTAAATGAACTTCAAGATGAATATAACATGATTGTAGGACTATGGCATCCGACAACCGGTTATTGGCACGGTATCAATCCAACATCAAAAATAGCAAATGATTGCAAAGATTTATTGTTCTATAGTTATAAAAGCGGTCAATTAGTACACAGTTTTGAGAAAGAAAAGGTTGCTCAATATTATGATGTACAACACAAATTTTATAAAGACTGCGATGTGGACTTTATTAAGGTAGATAATCAAGCTTTCATAAAGGAATATTCGCAGTTAACCATGCCGATTGGAACTGCGGCAGAAAATTTACATCAGGCAATAGAAGATGTGGCTGATAAGTATTATAATGGGGCTTTAATCAACTGCATGGGAATGGCTTTGGAAAACTTCTGGCATAGAAGAGACAGTGCCGTATCCCGCTTTAGTGGAGATTTTCAACCGGAAAATCATGAGTGGTTTATTAAGCATCTTCTACAATGTAGTTATAATTCTATCGTACAAGGAACTGTTTATGTAGGTGATTGGGATATGTGGTGGTCTGATGATGGACAAGCAAAACCAAATGCCTTAATCCATGCAATGAGCGGTGGTCCAATCTACTTGAGTGATAAGTTGAACCGTAGTATTAAAGATATAATTATGCCGACAGTGTACTCGGATGGTAAAATTATTCGTTTGCAAACACCTGCAAGACCAACGATAGATTGCCTATTTAAAAATCCAACAGATGAAAATACTGCATTTAAGTTGTTTAACAAACATAACGATTGTGGAATACTTGCAATATTTAACATTAATAAGGATGAATGCGAAGTAAAAACAACTATTTCAGCAAGTGATATGCTTCTTGAAAAGGAAAAGACATATTGTGTGTATAATTGGAGAGAAGAAACTGTAACAGAAGTTACAGGGGAAGATGTCCTGGATGTCTCCTTGAAAGATTTTGATGATTATAAATTGTATCTGTATATACCAATATCATCTGATATGGCTGTTATAGGCTTGCGTGATAAGTATATGTCGGTTGCAACCTACAGTTTTGAAAATGGAACGCTGAAGACTTTCGATAATGGAGAAGTCATTGTTTACAGTAGACATAAGCTTTTTGTGGACGGTAATCCAGCTGAGGTTTATAAGAATAACTTGTATAAAATTAAGGTCGAAAAGGATAAAGAGTACTTATTAAAGAATTGTTAATTATAGTAGAAGAGGTGATATTATGACAAATATGGAAAAGATAAAGCAATTGACTTTTGGTGAAAAAGCACGACTGTTAACAGGAGAGGGGTTTCTTACCACTATGGCTGTTCCGAGACTAGATATTCCAATGATCGAAATGGCAGATGGTCCGCACGGGTTAAGGCATGCTAAAGCGACACCATGTACAATTGAAGGAGGCTGTGTATGTTTTCCAACAGCTTCCGCAGCTTCTGCAACGTGGAATAGAGAGTTGATCTATAAAATGGGTCAAGGGATTGCGAGAGATTGTTTGGAAGAAAAGATTGATGTGATTTTAGGACCTGGAATTAATATCAAGAGAACTCCTGTGTGTGGGCGTAATTTTGAATATTTTTCTGAGGATCCGTTTGTGTCAGGGGAATTAGGTACTGCCTATATCAATGGTGTTCAGAGTTGTGGTGTAGGAACTTCACTGAAACATTTTGCTGCAAATAGTCAAGAAATTGACAGAAAGCACATAAATGCTGAAATTGATGAGAGAACTTTGCGTGAGATTTACCTCACAGGATTTGAAATGGCGATTAAAAATGCAAAACCACTGACAGTTATGAATGCGTATAACAAATTAAATGCCATTTGGTGTACAGAAAATAGTTGGCTTCTTAAAGATGTTCTTAGAGAGGAATGGGGTTTTGATGGAGCAGTTATTTCTGATTGGGGTGCAGTGCATAATATAGCATTGGCACTAAAAAATGGTACAAACTTGCAGATGCCAACCAATACCAATATTGAGAATGAATTAAGAGTTGCAATGGAAAATGGTATTATTACTGAAGAAGAGATTGACCAGGCATTGCTTTGTCTTCTGGACTTTATAGATAGGGTTAAAGCGCTTCCAAAAGAGGAGACAGTTTACGATAGGGATGCGCAACACAAAATTGCGAAGGAAATTGCAGACGAGGCAATTACACTCTTGAGAAATGAGGATAATATTTTGCCTATCGATACGGAAAAATATAAAAAAATTGGTGTGTTTGGAAATTTTGCTAAAAATCCAATGTATATGGGTGGGGGAAGTTCCAAAGTATTTGCGAGTCCGGAATATATCGAAACGCCGTATGAATTCATTGAAAAATACGTTGCTGGCAAAAGTGAATTATCTTTTTATGAACTTTTTGATAAGAAGTGGATTCCAGACAGAGGTGACGCAAAAGGTGAGGCTAGAAAGCACGCACCAGAATGTGATTTGGCAATTGTGTTTGTAGGAAGACTGTTTACGCAAGATACGGAGGATTTGGATCTATATGATTTGCGATTAGAAAACTACATGGATAAATGTATTGAAACTATTTGCGAAGGATGTGAAAACGTAATTCTTGTTTTGCAGAGTGGTTCAGCAATTATTCCTGGATCATGGAAGAATAAAGTCAAGGGTATTGTGGATATGTGGCTTTGTGGGGAAGCCGGTGGAAGTGCAATTGCCGATGTTCTGTTCGGCAAGGTAAATCCTTCAGGTAAGCTTTCTGAAACGTTTGCTTATAACATAAATCCGTTACTGGATTATCCAGGTGATGGTTTGAAGGTAACATATCCAGAACAGTGGAGAGTAGGATACCGATATTTTGACTTACATCCAGAACAGATCTGGTATCCGTTTGGTTACGGATTATCATATACGACATTTGAATATAGTGATTTGAAACTTTCATCTGAAAAAGCAACCAGTCAAGATATCGATTTAACAGTATCGTTTAAAGTAAAAAATACCGGTAAGGTTGCTGGAAAAGAAAGTGTTCAGTTATATGTCAGCCATATTGACTCCATAATATCTAAGCCAATTAAGGAATTGAAAGAATTTGACAAAGTCTATTTGGAACCAGGCGAAGAAAAAGAAGTGGTGCTTCATTTGAATAAGCGAAGCTTTGCTTACTATAGCGTCAATTTGCATGATTGGTGTGTTGAGTCTGGAGAATATAAGATACTAATAGGAGCTTCTTCTCAAGATATTCGTCTGGAACACAGTTTTCTTGTGGCAGATAAACATTGCTATACAATAAGTGATGCAAATGCATGGACTTATATTGCTGGGGAATAAGGAGCCTAGCAGTGCTATGAGACGATAAAGAAGATACAGTTATGAAACTCTGCGGGACAAGGAGAACGAATTCGGTGAATGAATTTAAAAACATACCACATAAATATCGGCCAATTCCATTTTGGTCTTGGAATGAAAAACTGAACATTTTGGAAACACAGAGACAGATTGAACTTATGCAAGAAGCTGGGCTAGGCGGATATTTTATGCATGCACGTGGTGGTCTTCAGACAAAATATCTCGGCCAAGAATGGCAGGATAATATTTCGACCGGTATTGAATATGGGAAGAAGTACCATATGGGGGCTTGGATCTATGATGAGAATGGCTGGCCTAGTGGATTTGGAAACGGAATCGTCAATGGAAAAGGTGTCAAGTATCAACAAAAATTTCTGCGCTGTGAAAAGGGAGAAAAGCAGCAAGAAAACACCATTGCAAATATAGATGGATATCATTTTTATTATGATGTAAACCCTTATTATGTAGATTTACTTGACAGAGAAGTTGTAAAAACATTTATTGACGAAATTTACGTACCATATTATGAAACGTACGGAGCTGATATCGAGGGATTTTTTACCGATGAACCACAAATTTCACGTGATGGAATCCCGTGGAGCTTCACATTAGAAGAAGCATATAAGAGGGAGTATGGAGAAGAACTCAAAAATATACTTCCTCAGCTATTTTGGGATAAAGCTGACTATATCAATTCACGGGTGAAGTTTTGGAAACTTATAACAAAACTGTTCACCGAGAACTTTACGAAACAAGTATATGAATGGTGTGATGAGAGAGGTTTAAAACTTACCGGACATATGTCGTGTGAAGAGACGCTTGCTGAGCAAATCACAGCAAATGGTGCGGTGATGCCTCATTATGAATATTTTCATATTCCGGGTATGGATTGCCTTGGAAGAGTTGAGATTTCGAAAATGGTCATGTTGCAGGTGGCATCTGTTGCACAACAGCTTGGTAAAGAACAGATCTTATCGGAGACCTTTGCGCTTACAGGTTGGAATGTTTGTTTTGAAGAGTTAAAACATATTTATGAGTGGCAAATGGTTAGAGGAATCAATCTTTTGTGTACCCATCTCGCGGCATATAGCCTTCGAGGAATCAGAAAAAGGGATTTTCCGGCGGCCTTTTCTTATCAGCAGCCTTGGTGGAATGAGTATCACAAGTTTGTTGACTTTGCAAGCAGAGTGGGAATGTTGCTGTCAAAAGGGAAAATGGAATGTGACACTCTTTTAATTCATCCACAGACAACAGCATGGGCTCTGTATAGTGAAGAAAGTAAAGAGAAAATAGAAGACTACAATACGGCTTTTATAAATACAATTGATGAACTCGAAAGAAAGCATATTTTATTTCACTTGGGTGATGAAATGTTAATGGAAAAATATGCGAAAGTAGAGGGAAGTTTCCTAGTGGTAGGAAATCAAAAGTATAGCAGAGTGGTTCTTCCAGAGCATCTTGTTTTCCTGGAAAGCACAAAAGCATTGCTTGAGGAATTTCGGAAAAATGGCGGAATAATAACCGATTGTAGCGAAATGGATTTTTGTGATATCGTCGACAATCCTGAAATTACATATACAAAAAGGATATTCGATGATATGTGCCTGTATTACTTTGTGAATTCAACCAAGGATGAACAGATAGTAAATATAAAAAGAGGAAATTATATTCTAAATTCTGCGACAGGTGAATTGGAAGCATTCCAGAATCAGAATAGAATGCCTGCATCATCAAGTTTAATTGTTCTGGATTACGGAAAAGAAAACGTTGTTGATGATAAAGAAGAAACTCCGAAACATACCGTATCACTAGACGGAATGTGGAAAGTGAAAAAGGCAGACTTGAATGAACTTACATTGGATTATTGCAAGTACAGCTTTGATGGTGAGGTTATAGAAGACTATGGACCGGTAATCTCAATCCAAGATAAAGCCTGTGGACTTGGGCGAAAAGTGAAAATTGATATGGAGTATCAGGTCTGTGCGGAATATGTACCGAACGAATTGTACCTTGTTTGCGAGACACCGGAGATTTTTGCAATTACAGTAAATGGCAAGAAATTGAAAAAAGATGTATGTGGATATTGTTTCGACCAATCTTTTAAAAAGATTGATTTAGCATCCTACTTTAAAACAGGTGTGAATATCATTCGAGTTTCGTGTGATTTTGAACAGTCCGAATCCACATATGAGAATTTGAAAAACGCTTTAATGTTTGAGGGAGAAAAAAACAAACTTACTTACGATATGGAAATTGAGAGTTTGTATCTTGTAGGAAATTTTTCCTTAAAGACAGAAGGCAGTTTTGAAAAACTCGATAGAAGTGCAGTGAGGTACAGTGGCGATTTTATTATTGCAAAGCCTGCTGAGGAGTTGCAGATAAACAATATTGAACAGCAAGGATATCCATTTTTTGCAGGTGAGATCACACTTGAAAAGAAATTTGTGGCAGATAGACAGTCGGAATGGTTGTTTGCGTTTGCTGAGAAGAACGCCAATGTTGTCTCTGTTAAGGTAAACGGAAGCGTACTTGACAGTATTATTTGGAAACCTTATTCAGTGGAATTGACACCATTTATTAAGGAGGGCGAAAACAGTATAGAGGTTACACTTGTGAATTCGCTTAGAAATCTATTAGGACCACATCATTTACAACAGGGCGAATCTTATCAGGTAACACCAGCCAGCTTTTATAAAGAATGTACAGTATGGGGTGACTGGGGCAAAGGTGTTTGGAATGATGGATATTGCTTTGTTAAGTTCGGAATAAAGCCATGATTAACAGGAGGAAAACGATGAAGTCAATACTAGAACAACCAATATTTTTTGAAAAAAATCGTGTATGGCGTGTATATACCGGAGGTGCGTTGTTTGCAACTTTCTTCGGAGATGATTCTGTGGACGGTTATGAGCCAGAAGAATGGGTTGCATCGTCAGTAAGAGCAATTAATAAAGAAAGCAAAGGGGAAAAAGAAGGCGTATCTTGTGTAAAGGGTACAGAACTTTATTTTGATGATTTGCTAAAAAAATATCCCAAAGAAATGTTGGGAGACAGAGAAGAATTTGGTGTTTTGATTAAGTTATTGGATAGTGCCATTCGTTTGCCAATTCAAGCACACCCAGACAAAGAATTTTCGAGAAAATACTTTGATAGCGAGTATGGAAAAACAGAAAGTTGGATTGTTCTCGAAACAAGACCGGGAGCAGCACTTTATTTTGGATTCAAAGACAAAATAACCAAAGAACAGTTTGCTAAGGCAGTAGAGGCAAGTGAAAACGACAAAAATGTTATGGAGCCGTTGCTCAACAGAGTAGACGTGCAACCCGGAGATGTATTTCTGGTGCCGGCACGTATGGTCCATGCTATAGGTCAAGGATGTTTGATACTGGAAATTCAAGAACCTACGGACTTTACAATTCAGCCGGAATATTGGTGCGGAGAGTATCATCTAAATGAAAAAGAGATGTATATTGGATTAGATCCAGACCGTGCTTTGGATGTGTTTGACTACGAAACCTGTGGTGAGGAAGCAGTTTTAAAAGGAAGATGTTATCCAAAGATTATTAGCCAAACAGACAGTTGTCTGACAGAGGAATTGGTAGGTTATGAAGACACGCCATGCTTTGCAGTTCAGAGGTATACGATTACATCAGGAGAACAAACGCTGATACACGCTCCGGCTGTATACGTTGTTACAGAGGGCGAAGGGACTGTTATGTGCAACGGGCAGAGTAATTCCGTTAAAAAGGGAGACTATTTTTTCCTGCCATATGTGGCGAAAGAAAAGACTATTTTGCAAGCAGACAGTAAATTGCAGGTTGTGGTTTGCCTGCCTCCTGATTTGCAAAAGAAATAAGAGAGAGAAGAGATGAAATTAAAATTATTTCACAAAGGATTTAATTATTCACAAGATGGCAAAGGAAACCGGTTGGTATACCATTTGCAAGGGTGTAATTTATCCTGCCCGTGGTGTGCCAATCCGGAGGGAATGGATGCAGAGGGTCCTGATACCTTTAGTATGACCGTTGAAGAACTCTGTGATGAGGCTATACGAAGCAAGCCTATGTTTTTTGACGGTGGTGGCGTAACGTTTACCGGAGGAGAAGCCACCTGTCAATTTGCTACATTAAAAGAGGTTTTGACACGGTTAAAGAGTATGGGCATATCGACTGCGTTAGAGACAAACGGAACATCGAAGAGACTGCCGGAATTATTTCCTGTGTTGGATGAATTGATTATGGATTTTAAACATTATGATTCCAAAATGCATAAAGAGGTTATGGGATTGGGGAATGATGTTATAAAGGAAAACTTGGAACGGGCATTGGCAGAACATCCAAATGTACTAGTAAGAATTCCTTTGATTGGTAAGGTGAACGCCGATGAACATGATATTGAACAATTCATAGCATTTTTTAAAAGGTACCATATTTCAAATGCACGATTTGAATTGCTGCGTTATCACGAATACGGAAAAGAAAAGTGGGCGAAATGTGGGAAAGAATATGTGGTTCAGGATGCTTTTGTATCAGAAGATGCGCGAATCAAATATGAAAATGAAATGCGTATGCAAGGTTTAAATATAGTGAGAACATAAGGAGGAACAAACGATGTATCAAGTTCACAAAGCTGAGCAGATTACTGCCATGGCAAAAGAATTATTTAAAGAGGAAAGAGCAAAACAGAGATTAGATGGTTGGTTCTTGGCGAGGGAAATTGTGTGCAACCATGCAGAGGACTTTCAAGGTTATTCCAGAGAAATGCGTGCGGCTAAAGAACTGCAGGCAATTTTACGTGAATTACCACTCTCTATTAGCGAAAATGCGATTTTTGCAGGAAGTCAATCGGATGCATTTGCACGCAGTTATGCGCTGATTAATCCAGCCTTTCAGGTAGAGACATTTTCGGGTTATTGTGATCCGACAGCAGTATTTGGCGATATAGAGCCAAATGAGGAATTCACACAAGAACGTATTGCGCGTGTGCGTGAGTTTACGAAAAACTCAGACTATGTGCGTACATTAACAGAGGTCTATGATAAATATGGGGACTATACTGCAGAGGTAGCATTTTTTATTGAACAGGTGACAGGTCATATTATCCCAGATTTCCGTCCTGTTTTAGCCTGTGGTTTAAATCGTATTATCAGTGAATTAGAACAGAAGATTGAGAAAGAGACAGACGCTGTAAAGAAGGATAATTTTGCTGCTATGAAATTAACACTTCAAAGCGTGATAGGGTTGGCAGAAAGATATGCTCAGATTGCTAGTGAACAAAAACAAACAGCAACGGGAGTAAGAGCAAAACAATTGGAATTGATGGAAAGTACTCTTCGCAAAGTTCCAATGTATGGATGTGATACGCTTTATGAAGCGATTCAATCCTATATGTTATTGTGGCAGGTAATGTGTTTAGAACAGGCTCCGAACCCATTTGCATTTTCAGTAGGAAATGCGGACCGTATCTTTGAACCATATAGAGCTAAAGAAAATTTATCCAGGGAAGACGCAGCAGCTCTTTTGAAACATTTATTAGTATTTTATAACGTAGGAGACCGTAGCTGGGCGATTTCTCAAAACTTGCTTATTAGTGGAAAAGATGTGGATGGAAATGACCTGACAAATGAGACATCCTATGCATTGATGGATGCATATTTGGACATGAATTTGCCACAACCAATTCTGTCTACTAAATTACATAAGAATACACCGGATGAATTATATGAGGCTATGGGACGTTTCTTCTTCTCACCTGGCGTACTGACACCATCGCTCTTTAATGACGAATCTGTATTCAAGAATTTGAAGAGCCATGGGGTGATTGATGCAGATTTGGCAGATTATGCGGTTGCAGGATGTCAGGAGCCATTGATTATGGGAAAAGACAATGGTAACACAACGAATAGCTGGATGAATATGGCAAAAATATTAGAGCTGACATTGAATGCCGGAAGATCCATGATTACAGGGAAGACGATTGAAGAAACAGAAGAGGTTCCAGCACTTGAATTACTCACAAATATTCGCGAGCGTTTTTATGAAAATATGGAACATTATATTGATTTGATGTGCGAAGCAGCTAATGGAGCGTCAAAAGCAATCAGTTATCTTCCTGTTCCGTTTTTAAGTGTGTTTATGGGTGGAGCCGAGTCAGGTTACGATATGCGAGATACGGAACATCAGGGAACGCCATACAATGGAAGCGGCTGCTTGATTCATGGTTTAAGTGTTGTAGCAGATTCCTTCGTTGCAATTGATAAGTTATTGGCAGAGCGTCCGCAAGATGCGGAAAATCTATTGAAGGCTTTAAATGTAAACTTTGAGGGCTACGAAGAACTGCATGCGTTTTTGAAATCTGCACCAAAATTCGGTAATAACATTCCGGAAGCTGACAAAGAAGCAAGTGATGTTGCAGCAAAAGTTTCAGATATGGTAAGAGCCCATAAGAATTATTTGGGTAATCCATTCCGTGCTGACTGGGCAAGTCCGACAACTCATCTTACATATGGATACTGGGTAGCAGCGACACCGGACGGACGTAAGGCGCGTGAACAACTGAACTATGGTGTAGACCCATTGTTTGGAGATGCAGACCAGGGTATGGGATTCCGCATGTTGTCAAATATGCAATTACCATTTGATAAGATGGACGGAGGATACGCTTCGCACTTTGGTATTAATCCGAGGTTATTCACAGCACCTACATTGGAAGGAAAAGGATTGGATTTTGCAAAACGAGTAATCAAGCCGTTGTTCTTTAATGCGGAAAATCCGGCAAACGTAGCACCGTTTTATATTTATGTGAATGTGACGACTCCGGACACGCTTCGTAAAGTGTTGGCGGAACCGAAGAAGTATGCACCAACCGGCGTATACATTATGAGAATTCACGGTACGTTTGTGAATTTCTTAGATTTATCACCGGATATTCAACAAGATATTATCAAACGTTTGGATTTAGAATCGACAAAAATGTAGGGAGAATACTTATGCATATTATAGGTTTAGATATTGGTACGACATCCGTATGTGGAATCTGTTGTGATGCAGAAACAGGAAAGATAGTGGAAACAATTACTGTTCCGAATAACACTGTTATTCCAGGTGAACATGCATGGGAAAAGATGCAGAATGCGGAAAAACTTATTAAGATAGTAAAAGAAATAGCGGATAAGTTGTTAGAAAAAACACCAGATGTTTGTAGCATCGGAATAACAGGACAGATGCATGGTATTGTTTATCTAGATTCATGTGGGAAGGTGGTAAGTCCCCTTTATACATGGCAGGATGGTAGAGGTGACCAACCGTACACGGGGGGAAAGACCTATGCCGGATGGCTGAGTGAACAGACTGGATATCCACTAGCAACTGGGTATGGTTCTGTGACGCATTTCTATAATACAGTAAATGGACTTGTTCCGGATAATGCAACAACCTTTTGTACTATTCATGATCTAGCGGCAATGGTTTTAGCAAATGCAACACGACCAATCTTACATCCGTCAGATGCCGCAAGTTTTGGATTGTATGATTTGCATATCAATCAGTTTGATGCAAAAGCAATTGAGAAGGTAGGCATGGAACCAAGATTTTTTCCAGAGGTGCAAGATGGATACCAAATGTTGGGAAAAACAGCGCAGGGTATTCCGGTTTCGATAGCAATTGGAGACAATCAGGCGAGTGTACTTGGTTCTGTTAGTGATATGGAAAATAGCATATTAGTTAATGTTGGGACCGGAAGTCAGATATCTTGTATTGTCAAGGGGCTACCAGAAAATTGCGATATGGATTGCAGACCTTTGGTGGACGGGCTTTATTTATTGGCAGGTTCCTCACTGTGTGGAGGACGAGCCTATGCAATCCTAGAAAAGTTTTTGCGAGAGACGGCTATGCTGGTGACAGGTTTAGAAATAGACAGTGCCTATTCAGCTATGAATCAGGCAATGGAAAACTATGTCGCATCAGAGCAACAATTAATTGTAGACACTAAGTTTAGTGGAACCAGACAAGAACCAAACAGGAGAGGTTCTATCAACAATATCGATATTAGCAATCTGACGATGCCTAACTTATGTGATGGTGTTATGAATGGTATGGTGGGAGAATTGTTTGATTTGTATCAGAAGATGCAATCATTTCTTAACCAACAACCAACCAAAATGGTGGGTTCCGGAAACGGAATTCGTTTAAACACCCATCTGGCTGAGCGTTTTGTAAAAACGTTTAGAATGTCACTTTCTATTCCTTTGCATAAAGAGGAAGCGGCTTTTGGAGCCGCGCTGTTTGGATTAACAATGGCGACATGCATGTCAAACATAAAGAAAGTACAGCAGTTGATTCGATATGAGTAAATATAAGCTACAAGAGTAAGAAATTACATGACCTTGATTATGTGCCCGCTTTATGCTATGTTATGTGAAAGGTGGTGATGTTTATGAAAATTTTATTTCTAGGTACAGGTGCAAGCGATTGGGATCCAACCTGTGATTACGATAATCCTGAGTACAGACGAAACGCATCAGCTCTCATTGATGATGTGTTGCTCATTGATCCCGGTCCGTGCGTGCAGGATGCGTTGAATACGTTTAATATTGATGTTGAGAAAATTCGTTATGTGATTAATACGCACACTCATGCTGACCATTTCGATGAGGATACGCTCGAGTTTTTAACTGCAAACGGTGCTGAATTTATTGAGTTTTCCTCGGGAGAGGTTAAAAAAATAGGAGAGTATGAGATTTCTTCTTTAAAAGGGAATCATAAAATACCGGTAAATCATTTTATTATTTCAGACTCAAAAAGTAGCATTTTTTATGGGCTTGATTCTGCGTGGCTTATGTATGATGAGGTGGAAGAAATTATTAAGCACAGCCCCATAGATTATGCGGTGTTTGACGGAACAATTGGTTTTATAGAAGGGGATTACCGTATTTTTGAGCATTCAAGTCTTAATATGATTATTATGATGAAAAACACGCTTGAAAAGTATATTAAAGAATTTTGTATAAGCCATATGGCAAAAACTCTGCATACAGGGCATAATGAACTAGCTGCTGAGATGCGCAAGTATGGTATCGAGGTTGCTTTTGATGGCATGGAAAAAGAGTTTTAATTATGTATAAATATGATTTACACATACATACAGCGGAATGTGATAAAGTTGGTTGGGCCATTATATCGAACAAAAGATTATTAACAAAGGAGTATTTATGACGAAAATATTATTAGTAAGACATGGAGAAACGACTGCTAATCGTAGTGAAATATTTGCAGGATATACCAACGCACAGTTGCTAGAACGCGGGCGCATACAAGCAAGTCTTACTGCTGCATTTCTAATAAAAAATTATAAGATAGATCAAGTGTATTCCAGTGATTTGGATAGGGCGTATGAAACGGGAAAAGCTGTTGGGGATTTGCTAGGAAAAGATGTGATTATAGAAAGTGATATGCGAGAAATCAATGGAGGAGATTGGGAAGGCGTAAAATTTAATGTTCTTTTAGAAGAAGATGCAGAGGCCTATGGAATCTGGTTAACAGACTTAAAAAATGCTCGTTGTACTGGTGGTGAATCTGTAGACGAATTGAAAGAGCGTGTGATGAATGCAATGACTAAACTTGCAGAGAAAAACAAAGAGAAGACAATTGTTGTTGTGAGTCATGGAACACCAATTCGCGTCATTGAATGTATGGCGAAGTATGGAAATTTGGATAGATTGTCAGAAGTGCCGTGGGCATCAAATGCAGCTGTGACTGAATTAGAATATAGGGATGGTATCTGGGAATGTATTTCTGCGAACATGGATGAACATTTGGGAGAGGTGCGTACAGTACTGCCTGAAAATATATAAATGAATATAACATGTTAATTATAATATAGGAAATTATGAAAAAAATATACATAAAAAGATTATCCAACGTATCAGCAGATTTCTTATCCAGTTGCTTTAGCAGGATGCAAACCTGGCGTACTTAATAGGATTTCAATTAGAAAGTGTGGGAGAAAGAATGGGCACATTAAAGTGATTCACTCTTTTGAACAATACAGTCGTTTTTTTGTGTTTTTTTATAAAAAAGCATATAGAGTAAAAAAAATCAAGGTGATATAATAAAATAACTATAAAAGTAGACAATATCAAAAAAAGGAGAATGTTATATGAAAAAATTTATTGCTATTTTTCTGGCGCTCATTCTGATGTGTGCACCCGTTGCTGATGCGCTTACAGTATCAGCCGATACCGATAATACCAATACCAATCTTTGGACGAACATCACCGCGGATGATGTTAAATCGTTCAGTGGTTATGGTAAATTCAAAAGTTTTGCCTCTAATACCGGAACATTGGTTTTAGATACCATTCGTTATCAATCTGTGTATGTGGTCATGCCAACTCTTGAGCCCAATACCACCTATCAGCTTTCGATGAGTTATAAAGTTTCTTCCGATGAACCTCAGTCCGGCGTGCAAATTTTAAATGAAGCGCAGTTGGAAGAGATGAAGGCTACAGGCAAGTTCCCAAGCACCACAGTCGCAACGGTGTTTGACAGCGGCGCTTCGGGTAGCAACGACAGTTGTATTTTTACAACCGGAACAACCACCAAATATTATATGGCCATTCGTTGCCCTAACGTCAAGACAGATGGTGCAACACTTACACTAAGTGGCATTAAATTGGTAAAAATTCCGAAGTATGATATTGCGGTTGAAGGTGGCACGCCTACGGTGGATGATTCTATAGCAGCCAACGCACAGGCAGGTACTACTGTTACCGTAACGGCAGATGAACCGGCCGAAGGCATGATCTTTGATCATTGGAAGGTTGTTTCTGGTGATGTGACCCTTGCGGATCCTTCTGACACTACCACTACCTTTACCATGCCTGAAGAAGCAGTTGAGATTAAGGCTGTTTACAAAACAAATCTTTGGGCAGACTGGGCAACCACAGATATTTCCAATTGGTTTGGTACAAAAGCAACTAGTACCATTCCAAAAGGTGAGATTAATACATCGGGCGAAATAACACGTGTTAAGGTTAACCCTGCATGGTATA
>JAEIGA010001429.1_pt1 | contig 37346 bp, 34 predicted proteins | sample 9270691 | NCBI WGS metagenome assembly JAEIGA01 (sample SAMN17057246, study PRJNA624740) | gut metagenome | biome: biome; isolation source: fecal sample | host: Bos grunniens | place: China: Xizang | collected 2019
AACTAGATCCACAATTATTAGAACAATAACCACATCCAGTATATGGGCAATTCATTGGACCGCTTTCACCTTTACAACTAGCACTACAATATGCTGTACAAGAAAATAAACAAGTAGATCCACAAGAACTAGAAAAAAAAATAACTAGGGTCATTTAGACCCTAGTTATTAAATTAAATGTGCATAATTTTAGACGCAATCATGTCGGCTGTGTGAAGAAGTAATACTTCTGGATACTTTTCACAAGCTTTTCCATAATTTGTTCGTTGTAAACTATCGTCGCTAAATGCTCCCATGTGATACGCTATCGCAAATTGCCAGCGTTCTGGAGGAACTATACCACAATTCATCATACGTCTTAAGCTTTCGGAACCATGGTCAATTGATATGACGTTTGCAGCATATTGATATTTTCCATCTTTCTCTGTATACATATCACATTTACACAAATCGTGAAATAACACAGCTATTGGATTGATAGATTCCACTTTAATTACATCGCTCAATTCATATACAGCTTTAAGAACAGCAATGGAATGATCAAACAAACCACCACTATATGCTCCATGATACTTTGTTGATGCAGGTGCAATCAAGAAATCTGGGAAACAAGATATGATATCATTCATATCGTCTTTCATAGGATTAAGATTGTCATCCATAGCATAAGTGTCAAAGAGTTCATCTAGCAATGCTGCTCTTGATTTTGCCCAGTCGTCCATAGTCTTTTTGTTACTTGTTTCGCCATTAGCGAACCATCTGTTAATAATGTCGACTCTGTCTTTATAGAGTTTATCCACAATTGTACCCTCCTAGGTATCAAAATGTTTATATCACAATTATATTATATATGCAAAACATTAATATAGATTAAATTTAATTTTATTTATGGAGATAAAACTATGTCGAATGAATCTCTTTCAAATTTTATAAATAAAACAAAAAACTCTAGAGTTCTATCTTGTGAAACAGAAGAATTGGAAAAGAGTCTATCGGAACAACGTTTAGAGGAAGCAAAACTCAGACAATTTGAAATAGATATTGATGATCCAGAATCTTCTATAGAGAGATACAACGGAATAAATGCGAAGATCGAAGGACTTTCATATTATAATCCAGATGAAGCGGTAAAACAATGTATGACAAAATATGAAAGTCAAGGGTCAGAAGCCATTAAATCTGTGAAGGTGAAACGAGAAGATCAAGGTCAATTCATGTGTAGTGAAAAAGATCTAGCCGATATAAAAGCGCAATTCCCAGAAGGAAGACGAGATATTGGTCATGGTCCGTTTCATGCAATAATGATAAGAAAAATAAGAAAATGGAATGGAGCAATTTGCTTGTTCGATGTATTTGAATCGGAAATGGGAATAGCTGGTTCTAAACGAAAATTATATACAGTAGACAATGTAAAAGTTCTATTTTATAGAAAAAATAGTGACGGAATTGCTTCTGAGATTATCCTTAAAAACAAATTTATGCGTTTTAGACATAAAGCTGGAAAAACAAAGAATTTGTAAAAAAAAACATCCCTGGGTTTTTCCCCAGGGATGAAATTTCTTTTAATTTTTAGGAGCATTTTCCATGAAACGAAGTCTCATTGAAATAGCTAACTATAGGAATCGAACCTATCATAGCTTGATTACGAATCAAGTCCATAACCACTCTGGCCAGTTAGCACAAGTTATTTCGCTGACTACATATCAACTCGCTTTCGCTATACTAGTTCCGGTAACTAGCAACCAATCCTTCACATCCAAATTGCTATTAGGGGATAAGGGATTCGCACCCTTACGTCTATACAGACATCGGATTTTAAGTCCGACCTTGTCTACTGTTCCAGCAATCCCCCAAGTGTTCCCAGAGTAGGATTCGAACCCACACAGTCGCCACCAAAAAACGATATGCTACCATTACACTATCCGGGAAAACGTGTATATTTTTAATTGCCTATTCAATATTAGATAGAATCTCAAGGAGTTGGACCTTGTGTGACGGCTTATAAGGCCGTTCCTCAAAACCGTCGAGGACAGATTCTAAAAAAGAATACAGAATCGAGGAGATTTGCGCTCCTGATTAAAGGTTAATTCCACCGGGCGTTTAAGCACACGTTCCAAGATTCTCGTCTCAGCCGTTTACTATTTCAGCACGATTCTATATTCTTATATTTATGGGCCATCTAGGATTTGAACCTAGGACCAAAGGATTATGAGTCCTCTGCTCTAACCGCTGAGCTAATGACCCAAAAACGCCGATATACGATTCGGCAAGAGATCACACGAGCAAAAGCTTCAAGCATGTCTCAAACGTAGCATTTCACTTAGTGCACAAATATAACCTACGATCTATTATTTGTACCTTTAACTGTCAATAATTCTCCGTAAAGTTGATCAATTCTTTATCCTTAGATATTATCTATCATTGGAGAATTACAGCAGGCTAGCCAGGGTAACTAGTTCATCAATGCTAAAAATGAATGTTCTTCATACTTACCTCAGAACGCTTATACCTATGAAGGAGATTCGTAATCCTAGTATATTGTGTAAGTAAATGTTACAAATCATACACACGAATCTAGAATGTACAATAAGTATCATAAACCACTTCTTCTTCTTAACTATCCCTATTAACGTAACTATCACACAATGTCGCGGTCGGAATCACACCAGTTGCGCATTTGTATAATATATACTCTATTCTTTCATCCAAGAAGTAAGATTACTAGAATATCAGACGTTCAGGCTTTAGTTATTGTCATTTGACAATCCATTTCTTAAACGCATACAAAGCTATAACTGCTGCGTTAGTTGTTCATTATCATGGTGATCAAGCACAACTCACTGTATAATTCTGCACGAATGTTACACTGGACAACAACCGAATCAATTTTATGTTATACGCCTATTTAAAAAAAATATAGACATAATCTATGAAAAATGGTTAAATAGAAGGTAGTATTATGTTATATAGAGTATATGGACCAAAAGGTAATTTGGAATTTAGTATAGAATCAACGATGCCTAATATGAATATTGGGCTAGAATCATTGTCAAATACGATTGATAATATGATAAACGATGTGAATCTATCATTCGACGATTCAAAAGAATCGAAACTATCCGTTGAAGATTTCAAAGAAACTATGCAGAATATAGGAAAAGCTATTTCTAAGAAATTTTCTGAGATACTGGATAAAATTATTGAATTATTTGAAAAAATACGATATAATATCTCCAAGATATTAGCAGCTAGACATAGAGAACAGTTCACGAATGTAATGAGAAACGTTTCTCATATAAAGAAAGATTTTACCAAATATAATGGTGCATCTAAAGATAGAATGGATAGATTAGAAGAATTGGATCTTAATAGATATCTATTTCAGTTTAAAACTGATGTTGGAAACGTATATAGTAAAATCCCCGGATTCAATTTTAATCAAGAAGTACTTGAAACAATTGTCATGGCTGAAACTTTACTAGAAAATCAAAGTTTGAAAGCGTTTTTGCAAGAAGAAAACATTGACGATATATTGTCTGGAAGGAACAACCATATTATCGATGATCTAAACAAATCATTATCAGAAGATGGAGGACTAAACTATACCACAATAACATCCAATGATAGCAAAGTGTTAGATCAAATAAAGAAAGTGTGTGTACACATAAATAACTTAGACAATATCGCAAAATTGTCTTTAAATAAAGCTAAAACTCTTAAAAAAGCATTGAAAAGCTTAAACCAAGACGATGACATTCAAGGAAACCAAAAAAGAATTGTACAACGAATCAACATATTGAATACTATGGCAAAACGTTGTATGAGAGGAGTAGGCGTATTGAATTCGCAAATACTTGTGCCTATTTCACAATATAAATATTATACTAATAAATTAGATGATAAATAAATAAATTCTAGTCCGGTTTTTAGCCGGACTAGTTTATTATTTCTTAAGTTTATTTTCGATAATATTGTAAGTTTCTTTAAATGTATGCTGATCCTCAAATGCTATATCTAAACCAGCAGCTGTTAACATGGCCTTAACTGTTCCCATAGATCGCTTATCTTCGATTTTTGAATCTATATCATCCAAATCATATCTACCAGTCATTTCTATTTGTGTAAGCATCTTTTCCTTAGCTCTATAATCATCTGCTCTAGGGCCAAGCAATTCTTTTGCAACTTTAGTTCTATTTGATGCTACACACGACATGTATTGCATGTTTGAGAACGTACTAACTTTCGATTTTCCACTAACTTGACCTGTAAGGGAGTTTGTACTTTCTATATTAGAACTCATGGCATTCTTTTTATCAATCATCTGTTGAAGAGGTCTAATCAAACAATAAATAACTGGAACTTCTGTTTGTGTTACAAATGGGTGATCTGGGTCACTATTATCTTTATATGGAAGAGTAATGTACTCTGTAGTTGGTACTTTATATTTTTCACATAGTTTTTCTATTCTATCAAGATTTGGAGAATGTTTTTCATCCATATTGCTTGCTTCGAAGAATAGGTTAAACTTTTCGTCATTTGCTAGTTTTGTTACAAACTCTACAAATTGGTTATCCGTCATTTTTTCAAAATATTGTTTCATATGGTTATAATTATAGCCATTCTTATCATTTTCAACATCTTGGATAAATGACAAAATCTTTTTTTCAAATGCTAATCTAGCACCTTTTACTTTAGCTTTATTCATAATCTTCTCCTATATCTTCAATCATATCAGAAGTTCTATATTCTTCACTATGAGCAAGCACACAATCATCGTATTTCCCTGAGTTAAATCTAGATATAAACTCAGCAACAGTTTGTGGTCCATTTTCTGTTTCATAATACACATTTATGTGATTTTTTGGGGAAATATCAAAATACGTTTTATGCTCGTGTAAATGGCCATGTATATTGAGATGATCCGAGTCGACGTTCAATGGTTTATGTGAAAATAAAATGTTTCCTAACTCAATCTTAGGAACAACGTAATCAAAACCAAAATCTTTATACACTTCCTTATCAAGAACATCGTTATTTCCTCTAACTAATATTCTTGGTGCACTATGATCATCTGCGTTAAGAATTTCTCTAAATACTTCTTTTACTTTATTGATATATGGAGAATCACTGTCAAATTCTGATTCTGTTATATCCCCTAAAAAGATAAATGCACTATCTTTTGAAACGCACTTGCACATTTCTTTAAAACGATTTAATCTATCGACATCGATTTTATTTTCATCGTATGCGATTACGTTTTTATGCCCATCTTCGTCTCTAGTTATGAATTCTTTCAATATATGGAAGTCTGATGTGCAATAACAGTCATCTAATTTGGATAATTCTGGCCAATTTGGTACAAAATCATTTCTATTATCGTTTGTATTATCACATTCGATAGTAATCCCATTAGCCAATGTATACTTAAACATAAGGTTTTCCTCCTAATAATTCCAACATACTTATGTTTTTTATCGTTTATAATCTATATACGAATGAACTTCTAATATGACTAATTTTAAACACAATGGAGAATTAATTATGGGAAGAGTAATTGTTAGATCCTACACGACGCGTACACCATTACAGTTGATTGGAGAATCAGCAGGTTATTGTTGGGGGTCAAATGTAGATGATCCTAATGAAAATATGAAAAGAGCAATAGAATGTATAGGTAGTGATCATGGTAGAACTACTGAATTTCCTGAAATATATCTTGTATTACATGGGTATTCTGCTAGAGTTATACGTGAATGGTACACACATATTGGCGGATCGCCAACAAGATTACAATCATCTACTAGATATGTAGATGCTAAAAACTTCAAATACGTTACACCAAAATCTATTCTAAACAATGACAATCCAGAAGTCAATAAAGTTTATATGGAAACAATGGAACACATTCGTGAAGGATACGCTAAACTTGAGGAACTAGGAGTTAAACGAGAAGATGCAGCAATGGTATTACCATTAGGAATGGAGACTGTAATTGTAGATAAGCGAAACTTCAGAAATTTTGTCGATATGTGTAAACAGAGACTATGTACACGAGCATATTGGGAATATCGTGAACTCATGAACGATATATGTAATGCATTGTGTGAATATTCCGGCGAATGGAATACACTAGTTAAACTGTGTGCTAAACCAAAATGTGAAGTGCTTGGTTATTGTCCTGAAAGAAAATCGTGTGGTAGAAAACCAAAACGAGAAGTTAAATAAATTAATATCTGGCCCTACATTGGGCCAGATATTGTTTTTAAACTATTCAATGTTCTTAACGATAAATAATACAAAATATACAAACAATGCATTCTGTACACGAGCCAACATATTAGCATTTCCTTCTTTAAGAATTTTATCAGAATTATTCTGTATAAGTTTTCCTAAATGATCTTTCATATTCAAAATCGCATCATTCTTCGTATTAGAAACACCGTACAGTTTTATCATAGTCAAAGCAAAATCACTAGATTTTATAGCAGTTGCTGGTTTCTTATACGTGATAAGATAATAACAAATTATTTCACTCATTATCTTCTTCATAAGTGGATCATTTGCTTCTCTTAAACGTTGTATTATCATCAGCATTTTTGCTTTTGAAAACTTAGTTTTAGCACATGCGGCATTCAATAACGTATCATCTATAACAGATTCTGTAACAAACCTTAATACAATTTTTCTTACAGAGTTATCAATAGATGCGGAGATGTTTGTCAATTCTCCTACGTAAAAATCGCCTTCGTCATCTTGCATATTTGCTGTTTCTGTAGCTATATAGTTTTTCTCTTCTTTGTTTTTATAGAATTCTGAAGCTAATGATTTCATCCAGTTACGCATACGGTTAAACATATTTGTATTATAATATATCAAATCGATATCGGCCTTTCGTTCAAGACGATTATACATATTTTCTATATTTGATTCTGAGAAATATTTTATAATTTCAAATATATTATTTACTTTTTTAAGTAAGAATTTATTTGATACATTTTCAATAGTATAATCCATAACCGATTGTTGTGGATCTGCTCTTGGAAATGAGTTTATATATATTTTTCCATAAAACTTTATAGCCAAATACAACGATGTATAATAATAAGGTTTTGTAAAATCTTTTTTCTTTTTATTTTTATCTGCATTGTAATAAACAGCTGTTAAACATGTGCACAATACATTGAACGTATCGTTTATGACATTGTTTCTAAGATCGATATTATTGGTATTACCAATCTTATTTATAGCAGCCTGTACTTCTTTTTCGGTTATTCCTACTGCCATAAATAGAGCTTTTTTATCGTGATCTGTGAATGGCATTTTACATGTTGGGGCTCTAGTACCTAACTTAGCAGAATTTACAGCCAAGTACCGTTTTACTATAGCCAGAACTCTATTCTGATTAGCAATGAACTTATCCGAGTATTGCTTTATAATATCAGTATATATATTATACGTCACGTCATCATCGTTAACTCGCAACGCCTTTACTTGCTTTTCGTAACCATTTATCATATATTTAGTTTCAAATAATGAAGCCATTGCAAAACCTCTTTTTAATCAAGTATGAGATCCATATCAGACATCATAGGATTTCCAACCTCATCAATTTCTTGTGGTGTACTTGAGAAAATATCGTAATCGTGAGATTCCAATTGATGTTTCAATGCATCGTAAAGTTGAGTTTCTTTCTTTTTCTTTCCAAACTTAGCTTTTATTGTCTCATTGTTATAGACAGCTTGTTGCTGCACATATGAGTTTTTATGTTGTATTTTTGAGAATGGATTAACTTTTGATGGATCATGTTTATTGTGTTCACTGTCGACCCTACCAGACCAATGCAAATCCAAAATAAGCCATTTCTGAGCAGATAATGCGTATTTAAGAACACTACGCTGCTCTAAATCATTGACATATTTTACATATTTATTGTATGCTAATACAAAGTACAACAGTTTTTCCTCATCAGATTTATTTTCAAAATCTACGCACAATCCACGTTCTATCCAGTTAAGAATATACGCAACTTTTACATTTTGTGGTGTAACTAATGGCCCAACCGCATGTACTTCTGGCAAAGGTGCGTTATAATCTAACACAGATACTTTAAACATAGTTTCGATTGTAGTTGTACCTACACAAAAGTTACCATCAGAATCGAACGTATATTCACTATCCATATATTTCTCCTGTTTGTCAAATCATAGTAATGTTTTTGGAATAAAGAAAAAAGAACGCCGAATTAGGGGGCGTTCTTTTTGACCACTATTTCAACGGAATTACTATGCTAATTCCATCATCAGTGGTTGGAGCTTTCAACACTTCTGGTTCTAACATAAGAACTTCGATGTTACTCATTTTTCTCAATAGCAGTTTTATGCTTTTGAATGATTTCAATCTACCACGCATTGTACATTCGTGAGATTCTGCACCAAGATGCTCAATGCTATAGATATCATGGCCAGAAATAACAAATATTTCTACCCCTTGTTTGAATTCGCCCATGTGTTGAAATTCTTTTGGTTTTACCCAAAAGAAGCCGGATTTATTACGAGTTTCTTCGTAATCGATTGCTGAGAATCTAGTAGAGTCTAGTCGTTCGCGTTGATCAGATCTACCCAATTTTAATAGATCTTTATGTAGATCTATTAAATAGAATAATTTAGTTTTCTTAAGAATAACTTTATATTTGTTATTCTCATTAGAAGTAATAATCATAGTGTTTTCTCCTTGATTATCCATTATAGTTTATTACACTATCATATTAAGTACTTTATACTCACAATTAAACTTAAAAAATAAGAGAGGCTCAATGCCTCTCTTAAATTCATTATTCGGAATCAGAATTAGGATGAATCAATTTACCAACTGCTCCAAGAATTGAACATGTAGCAATTGTTCCAGCCCAGATTAAAAATCCTATACCTAATAATCCTACGCCAGTGTATTCTGTTTCTTTAACAAGAATAACTTTTCCATCTTCATCTTGGCGAACCTCAACGTCTTTGCCTTTTGTTAATTCCTCAACAGTTTGTTGTTCAGCTGTTTTTGGATCCACATAAGTTTTTTGAACGATTTTCTTACCAAACATCGTATTTCCTCCATAACTAGTATTCATCTAAATCATATATTTGTGCACATATGTATAAAATAAAAAAAAATATAGGAGGGAATCCCCTCCTATATTGATCAATAGTCAATTATTGTTCGTCTGTTCCGTAGAAAAATGATTCAGCAGAAGCAAGTTTCTTATCTTTACCTTTAAGGTAACAACGTCCAACTTTAACTGCTTTGATGTTATTTCCTGATCCTGTAAATGTATTTACAAGAACAAGTTGTTGATCAAACAAACCAGATGCATCAGTAGTATTTCTACCAAATTTCATCTTCATCAAACCAACTACTACGCCATCCAATTCAGTTATGCGAACATTTGATTCTGGTATCTTAGATGCTTTATCGCCAACCTGCATTGCACCGAACCACCAATGTCCAAAACCGGATTTGAATTCACCTTTATCACTAGCCATCCATTTCTTAACATCTTCCAACGAAGCAGGATTTGAACCAGCTGCGCTTTTAGCTTTCTTACCAACTTCAGCTAACATTTCTTTAACAGAATCAAATGTTCCGAGAGAAGTGATCTTATTCAAAATTGTTTGCCAAATTGAACTACCGCCAGCGCTAGTAATTACGCCTCCAACACGACCTACTGTACCGAGCGCATTAGCTTCTGTAGATGTGTCACTTTCAACAGAAAATAACAAATTTCCATTAGAATCTTTCACATTAAATTGTGCCATTATCTATACCTCACGATCGAGTTTTGTATACTATTATATAATACACTATAATGTTTATTATACTAGCATTTTGTATAATATAAAATACCAGGTAGGGTAAAATCCCTACATGGTAACTTATAATCTATATGCGCTTACTTAATTTATAAAGAATCTATTATTTCATTATGCTATTGGTCCAGCAGACGATTCGTTTCCACTATCAGCTGCTGATTCCGAAACCACAGGTTCAGATACTGTTACAGAAGCTCCGCCTTCAAATTTCTTTGACATTGTAGCAGAAACAGCAGGTCTAGTTACAGCAGATCCTGTTTTAGGATGAGCAATCTTACTTCTAAATGTAGTCATATCGCCATTATTTTTGTAACCAGTAGTATCTTCGTGACCTGTTCCGGCACCAATATTAGCATCATGCTTCAATCTATCAGCAAGTGTCATACCAACAAGTTCATCGCTGAATTCTTTATCAGAATTACCGATATAGTTAGTATAAATGTAACTTGGAAGAACGGCATTATCTGCTCTTTCTTCGTATAGACCTTCACGATCTACGATAATAGCAGCAAGTCTGTCAATTTCAGCACTTCTATCGAAGATACCATTGAATGACAAATCGTGATCTACACCTTGGCCTGTTTCACCAAGAGCACCAGAGTTATTATGTGCATGTTTAGGTGCAGTAATAATAGCATCGTGGTACATACAAGCATATTCGATTGTTTCAGCACGGCATTCTGGACCAAGAAGAATATACAAAATAGAAATACTCTTGTTTGGCTGTAAGTCACGAATATTTTTACCATAGAAGTGTGCTACGCCAGTTTTCTGATCAGAACATCCTTGAAGCCAATAGTCGATAGATTTACGTACCAATTGACCAACTGTTTCTGGAACTTTGATGGTAAATTCACCATTGTTTTCTTTATAAGTTCCACCATAAGCAGATGTCTGTCTTGTAACACCGTGAGTTCTTGTGAAAACATCGAAGCTATAGTCATTGATTCCCGAGAATTCAAGAGCAGTATCTTCGAGGATATATCTCCAAGCTCGTGTAACAACTGGATCCCAGAAAGGAGCAGGTTTCATGAGCTTAATGATAAAACGTCCAATTTTAAATGGTTCACGAGAAGCAGTGATTGTAGGATCTACTGGCTGAATACCATTTTCACTAGCAAGACGTGAATAGATGTTTCCAGCGAAACCAGCTGTTCCATGTTCCCAACCAGCAACAGAAGTAAATCTGTCACCAGTTACACCATTGTAACCATAACCCTTTTGAGCTACGTCACTATAAATATATTTTGATGTATCTTGCGCCATCTTTTAACTCCTTACTGTGCCTCATTTGTGCTAGGACGTTTAGCAATAATAGTAACTGTAAACGTTTTAGCATAATCTGGGAAAGTAAATGTGATATCACAGTGAGCATTTTCTGTACGTTTATCTTCTTTAGTCTGATACAATGTTGTAGAAATACCAATAGTTTTTGGAACTCCTGCTTCACTGAGAGCATCGTCACAGCCTTTCTTAGCTGATTTCAATGTTTCATCAATGTCGCGTTCATCGTATTTGTAATAAGGAAGAATTCCGTGACAAATTCTCATTGCGCGTCCAATTACAAGTGCATTTCTGTTTGAGCAGAGTTTTGAATTTTCTTTTGTATATTGAGAAGTTTCAAGACCCCAAACTTTATCTTTGTTTTTGTTAAGATATTCAATATAATTCAACTTAATATCTTTAAGTTTTTCGATCATGTTAGATTTATTTTTCTTAGCAACCCAAAGAGGTCTAAAGTATTTTACACGACCGCGATTTGCACCAGCGTGCATTTGGAATTTACCATTAACTGTTTCGAAATTATCAGCTTCAGAACAAGCCAAATCATATGTGTCAGGTACACCAAATGGTGATCCAACACGAGTATCAGTTAATGTACCGTAATGTGCACTTAACGAAGCCATAAATGAGAATGATGTATTAACATATGCTGCCAATTCATTTGCATTATTAATGGCTTCAATATAGCTAGTAGTTTTACCTACATTAATTCTTAAAGCAATATCAGGACGATATTTACTGAATGTTCCTAGAATCAATTTCTTGATAGCTGGAGAATAATCTGCATCGAAAAGGTAGTCGATATCAGTTATCTTTTCATCAAAGATATCATCATCTACGTCACAATTAAAGAATTTAGCAAGAAGTTCTTCTTTCTTTTCAGCAGCCATTTCTTCAGTAATAACTGTTCCATTAATTGTTTCACCAACGTCGATAGAACCGTCTGTACCACCATCGAGTGTGATCATAGTGTTAGCAGTGTCAATTGAATCTGGGCCAATAACAATTTTATTATATGGAACACCTGATTTAAACAAGCCGTTGATAAAGTCAATGTCGTCTTCAGTTTCACTTTCGTCTTTGAATTGAGACAATGCTTTAGTCAATTTAGCATAGTTTTCTTCATAAACGATCATCTGAAGAGGTTCTTCTTTACCATCAGCATCTTCATTGATGTATACTTGTGACAATGCTTCTGAATCATTGCTATCTTCAGAATATTTTGCATTTGGATTAAATGAGAAGTAATATGTTTCTTCATTTACCTCAGCATATGTTCCAGTAGAAAGGAGTTTATAGATATCTAAACCATAACGTCTTCCATCTGAAACTTTTCTATCACGAGCAACATATCTTCTAATAGTATAAGCAAAATCGTTTCCACCTTTACCATTAGAGAAATAATAAAGCGCGAAAAGTGGATAGAAAGTTGTTTCTAAGCCATTATCGCCAATAGTTACAGAAGGTTCTCCTGTATAAGAAGTTGGTTCTCCATCTTCATCAAACATAGAATCTTCGAGAGTTTTTGTTGTAACAGCGAGTTCTACACCTTCAACAGTAACAAGTTCAGTAGCAGTGTCATCAGCAATATTAGCCTTAACTTTACACTGAATCTTATTACCACTAGCATCCAATTTGAATGCTCCTGAACCAAAAGAAATAACACCTGTTCCATCAGAACTATATACAGTGTCTACTCTTTCATAAACTGGGATATCTGATTTTGGAGTAACATTTACACCAAATACAGAATATGCACGTTTAGCATCATCTGGGAGTAGACTACAGAAAAATACTCGTCCACCAGAACGAGCAACATTCAATGCCATCAAGTTTGGCAGTCCGAACTTAGAATATTTGCCGAAGTCATCGCCAAATTCATTAACTAAATCAGCAGGAGATTTAGCTTCAAAGATCACATTATGGCGACCTTTAGAAGTAAATCCAACATAAAGTGAACTTAATGCGGTATCAAGAGCAGGAACATCACTTTCTTGTTCGGGAGTAGACCGGTCTACTATAGATATCGTCATATCTGGATCATAAATTAGAGTACTCATGTGATTTCCCCCATAATAGAGTTTATAAGAAAAAAATAGTAGCGCTACTATCTCTTTATTTTTTTCTTTTTGACAATTACGTCATATTGATGTCGGTTTAAAAATAAATGAACTCTAGAGGCAAAAAAGAAGGCCGGGAACTAATCCCGACCCCCTCTTTTATTCAGCAGATTCAACTGCAACGATTTCATCGCAGTCGTTTTCTTTGTGTTTCTTAACAAGAATCGCAGCTGTTACTCCTGCAGCTGTAACTACAGCTGTTGTAACACCGATTAAGATCTTAGATTTTGTACTAAGATTCTTAATGCTTAATTTCTTCTTTGGTTCATAGATTTCTGCTGTTGTATTTGTTGTTGTTTCTGCCATAATAGTGGCCTCCTAAAATGAATTTAATTAGAAGTTTTTATCCCTTCTATCATCTTTATATTAACTATTCAAATACTGGGTTTAAATAAAAAAAATCACTTATCTAATTTAACAACATTTTCTATCTCTTTTTGTAGTTTTTCCATACTCATACAAAACCGTATTGTACCGTATTTTATACCTTTTATTATCTTTTTCATATCTGTTGGAGTATGGCATTTGTATAAATTATCTATATTTCGGAACGATTCGTTCAACATGTCCCATGCTTCTGATATATCAGAATATATATCAGACAAAATCCTATTTGGTATAACATACTTCTTTTTTAATTTATTTAATATTTTGACAGTTTTGTTTACCATTCGTTTATATTTGATTTTCTTAAATATGAAATACACTCCGCATAAATGAAATTTAATCCTATCGATCAAATCGGTTATCAGTGTAACTCCATAATAAGGATAATAGAAATAATTGGCTATTAATACTAATAACAATATTGATGCAAAAACTATCATATTCGTCTGTTGTACATTGAAACTAAGCATATTTTCCTCTATATCTATACATATAATCTTTACTTTATATTATACTATAATGTACGCGAATGTGTAAAAAATAAAGGGCCTTGTAAGCGACCCTTTATTATGAAGGAGTAGGAGGAAAATAGTATTCTTTCCCACCCACAATTATCCTTCAGCCTTTATCATTATCATGAATGATATCCAACATACGCCTAATAGCTTCGTCTGTATCTTTAGGCGCATCATCTTTTATCGAACTAGTATACGATTCATTCAATTCTACTATTCGATTCAACGCATCTGTTGGATCGTCATACACTTCAAACCCATCTGCACAACCATTGACAAAATTTATTATCTCTGGTTTAGCTTCTATAGATATAGCCACTCTATCTTCAGATCCATCTGGTTTGTCACAGACTTTCATTGCTGCGATTTGTTGGAATCCGAATTTTCTAATGTTTTCGTCAGATGTTGGTACAAGAAACTTCTGACTAAATGAAACTCTGTTTCGAGTTTCTTCAGCCTCATGTACTTCATCTTCAGAAAAAGTCTTAACCTCAGCAGATGGAGGAATTTCCATTCCATTTGCTTTTGCATTATCATTTTGTGCATCTATATCTAACATTGACTTGCTTGCACGTTGTCTAGCACGTTCAACTATTTTTTGACGTTCGCTTTCGTTATGATCATCGTATATTTGGCGTATGACCATGTATATTGAGATGACCGCTGCTGTAACCAGCAATCCAACTCCCATAGCGATCAAATCGTTATTTTTACTATCTTTCATCTTTTATCTCCTATAATTAGATAGCAGCCATAGCAGTCAAACGTTTATTGATTCTGCTAACAACTTTCAATAGTATTCTTATAGCAGCATACGCTGTTGCCACAATTACTGCGCCTAAAAATACCTTTAAGATCGACATCAGTATCGCATCTATTGTCATATTTTCCTCCTAATTTATTTCTTTATCCAATCCATTAGCTTTTTTATATGCACTATTGTATCAAATAAAGATGCTTTTATCAATATTATATTAACTATATATATTGTGAGGTAAAATAAAATATAAGTAGGGACGAATCCCTACTTATCAGTCTATCCAAAGTGCTTCCAAATACGTTTTTCTATCATAACAGCTTCGTTTTCAAATCGTTGTTTATTTTTACGATATTCAGATAAATACGCATTATAATCTCTATTTCCAGCAATCCACTGGTGCCTATGAACCAGTTCATGTGCAATTGTTGAAATAAAAAACGCTTTAAATGTTTTTGAATTAGCTACGCTATTATTAATATAAAAATCTATCATGTGTCGCTTATATAATACTATTTGTGAAAGAGATCGATTAGCTTTAAATTCAGCATAATTTGATCGTTCTTGTACGGTATCTATCACAATTATTTTTGTCATTCTATATCGTCGTCTATTTACTAACCATTGTACGCATAAACGAGCCAACGTATCAAATTGTGATCTATATTCATTTATATCTATATTATTCATCACTTTAACCTCAAAAATATGTTTTTGTAAAAATTATGTATCGCATTGATAAAAACGTTAAAATGACAGGAAATTAGAATATTTATATAGAGGTTAACCACTATGATTGATTATAAAACTAAGAACGTTAGCTTCTTAAAAGTTGCAAAGATATTAAAAGATAAAGGTATAAAAAACTATGCTTTCTTTTTACAGTTGTATGATGAAACACTCTTAGGTGTTGATCCATATGATGAAAATCTAACAGATGACCAAAAAGGAAGAATAATTATAGAATGTAGTAGAAACCCATGGTATTTCTTACGACAATGCTGTAAGATCTCCGGTTCAGGTTTAGTTCCATACAATCTACATTTAGGAAATCTAGCGTTTACATGGGCAGTATTATCAGGATTGAATGCATACATGGTATTGCCTAGACAGAATGGAAAAACGACAGCTGCTGCTGCTATAGTATATTGGTTTACATATCATGGCGGTCATAATACCGAACAAATGTTATTTGCAAACTCTAACAGAAACTTGATAAACAATATGAGCCGTGTAAGAAATATACGAGAAAACTTACCATTATATTTGCAAATATCTGATAAAAAGAATGACCGAGATGGATCAGAAATGATAACCTTTAAAAGTTTAGGAAATAAGATACTTAAACAAGCTCCTAAAAGAAGTGAAGAAGGTGCTGACCAACAAGGTCGTGGTTTCTCAGTTCCAGTAGCATGGTATGACGAGTTTGCCTTCATTCCACATATAAAAACCCAATATCAAGCTTCTGTTTTGGCTCAAACTAGAATCGCAAAACAAGCTGCTAAGTTTGGTCTTCCACATAGTATCATGATAACGACAACTGCTGCTTTCTTAAATACAGCTAGTGGTCAATATGCATATAACTTTCTCAATGATTGTTTACCATTCGATGAAACGTTTTATGATATGGACATAGCCGATCTACAAAAAGTAATGCAAAATGAAGCTAAGCGTCCATTCTTAAAAATAGTGTATGATTATTGGGACTTAGGAGTACCAGAAGATTACTTTGAAGAACAATGTAAAGCATTGGCATACGACCAAGATGCAATAGACCGTGAAGTTTTGAACAAATGGAAATCTGTTAGTACAACTCACCCATTGGGACAAGAAGTAGTTGCTAGATTGGAGGAAAATAAACGAAAGCCTACTGCTATCGTTGTAATAAATAATTTATATAGATTAAAATTATATAAAGATCCAAATAAAATAGATTGGTCTATTCCATATGTAATTGGAGGAGACTGTGCTGATAACCTAGGTGGAGACTATTCTGCGTTGGTAATCGTTGATCCTAGAGATTACAGTGTAATTGGAACATTACGAAGTAATAGTTATTCTACAACATTGTATGCTAAGATGATCGTGTCGTTGATGACAGAATATTTCTATAAATCTATACTTGTTCTAGAACGAAACAGAAATGGTTCAACTATGCTAGATATGATAGTTAACGAAAACTTCATGCTAATGCAACGAATTTATGCTGGACCAAAAAATCTAGAAAAAGGAAAACTTGGAATAGATACAACTGAAGATTCTAGACGTTTATTGTATAGTCAAATATTGAGAATGTCAGTAAACGACAGTTATGATAAAATAAATGATGAGACGATTATAACTGAAATAGCAAATCTTATCAGAACAAGAAGTGGAAGAATAGACCACCCAGAAGGAGGTCATGATGATACGTGTATTTCTTGGTTATTTGCTAGATGGTTCTTAATGTATGGTGAACACATCGATAGATATATAGACCCATTAATAATCGGAACATTATGTGATGTAAAAGGAAAAACTGACGAAGAAACTGAACGTTTACGCAAAGAAAAAGAAACCGAAATACGTAGAAAAATAGCAAAGGAGAACGAAGAAATGATGGCTCCATTTAGAAATTCAAATAATATTATTGATCCAAATTCAATAGGCGGATACGTACCATCTGTACAAGAACAAAACGATATAATACGTTCAGGTAGATTAGACAAAATACCTTCTGGGGATCTAGAAAACGTATTTGGAAATATGTCAGAAGCTTTAATTGAACGATATGATCCTGATCCAAAAACTTTGAGCAAAAATGCAAAGATGCTCGCATCAAGCAATGTAGTAGATCACGATAAGGGAAAACTTCTTACTCTGGATCCTTCTGAAATGGAAGATGATGATTCTCTTGAATCTGAAGAAATCTATAACAAAAATCCTAAGGATATAGATTTTAGTAAGAAAACGAAAGTGATCGATTCAAACGAACAATTTGAACGACAGATGCAAGCAGATGCGCACTCATCAGACTTCAACAAAGAATTAAGTTGGTTTATGAAACAGTTCAATTTCTAAATAATATGATGTACCTGGTATATAACCAGGTACATCATATTTTTATGAATTACCGTGTTTTGTTTTTATTATGGTGTGACGAGCAGTTCTTCGTTCTATCTAGCAAAAACCTAGATGCATCGATTATCAAACTGATAAATCGACCAAAAGAAATTATAGGCCACAATAAGACAATAAGCATGTCGAGTGAATCACACTTGCTATTCAGATTAATATCCAATGCATCTGCATAATCCAATGCTGTGCCTATATATACGATCACACATAGTGTATATAAGATAATCTTACCAACCATAATTCTCTCCTATTATTTAGGAAGACGTTCAATAATCTTACTAAGTGCGTTTGATGCTAAATCTACACTTATCTCAGATAATTCCAACGAATTTTCGAATAGTATATCTCTAGCCAAGTTCAATCTTGTCTTAGTAGTCGATGGTTCACCATTGTCGTCCATAACCATGCCAGTTAATCCAGCCATATAGATTGATAGAGCATCTGTACCAACAAGCTTACGTTTATCCATACTAAATATCTGCATCAATTCAGAGTTCTGATTTTCTGGAGAATCTTGGAAATGAGAAAGAGCTTCTTCACATACAATCATGCTTGCAATTACATTTGAAAAGAATGATCCAATGTCTCTATCCTTTCCAACATCAATGCTCTCACAAACAGCAGCTATGCTATTATAAAGACGATTATATACAGAAACTATAAGAACTTTGCATGTCATATATATGAAAAGATTCATGATAGTATTCTTAACTTCATCGTCACTCATCTCAGTAGTAACTTCTTTTCCTGTTTCATCCAAAGATATAAGCTGTTTTGTACTAATTGCTGTAAGATATTTTGACACGGTTGCTAAACCTATAAACTTAACAGCAACTGTAAGATGATCGTACACTGTTTTAATTTTAGACTTAGAAGCAATTTCACTCTTACTAGCAATGGATTTCAACAAAACAATCGAAAGGTCTCTAATAGCACCATAGTTTGTATCTATAAGTGTTTTAAGCTTAGAGATTTTGTCTTTAAACTCTGATATAGCTGCCGAATTCTTATCTAAATCAGGTTTCCACATCATATGATCGAGCTTAAGTTTGTTTTTCTTCCAATTTTCATTCAATTCTTCTTCTTTAGAAGCATCGAAATTAGCAAGTTTTGTCATTCCTTCTATTGAAGCCATTACATTTGCGAATGCATAGTTACCCATAGTGTGTAAGAAATCATCTTTATGTGTAACTTCTCCAATCAAGTTAGTAATAGATTCTTTTTTGCTAAGATCTTTATATCTTGCTAAAGAAATCGAATTTGATGCGAAATCTTCAAGTGAAGAAATGTATGAGTTATCGAATTCCCCAAAAATAGCATTTATTATTCTGTTTTCATAGAATGGAGATTCCCAACCAGAATCTACTTTCTCAGAATTAAATTTAATCTTATTTAAAGCGTAAGAATAGAATGCATTTAGTGCACCATGGTTGTCTGCTCCGCCTTCTTCTTTTACAATTTCTTCACGCTTCATAGCTGTAAAGTAAACCATAGCAGATGAGAAAGAGTGGTAATTTCTAAAAGTTCCATCTTCCATCTGTTTCTTTACTTGGTATCTAGCTAGCATTTGGATTGATGCCAAACCTTCAATTTGATCTGAAAGCGATTCCCTTGCATGTTCGATATCTTTTTCGATGATTTGCTTTTCCGTAAGCCTACCAAAATCAGTAAGGTTTACATCTTTAAAAAACTGTTCTGGAGATCCAGATATAGCACATGTAGCGCATTCTGCGTCGAAGCATTCGGATGCGAAATCTTTATCAAGCAACTTAGCTTCATATTTAGAAATCATATCTCTAGATCCATCGATCGTTGCATATGCGATATCTATGATGTTAGAGGCATCTCCTGTTTTAATACCAGCAAATTCAAGAAGTTTTCTATCATCTTGTGTAATTACTGGTGTTCCTTTGTCATCGCGTTCAATATCACATGTATTCAAAATAGATGTAATGATTTCAGGATAAAACTGTTGTACAACGGCGGTTTTATCGAAGTGTACCATACCAACATCGATTTGACCATCAGCAAATTCTTTATCAGAAATTTCCAAATTAAACATGTAACCTGGTACAAATTTCTTCAAGAACGCAGTCGCATCGAAAGATGTTTTCATTTCATCAGAAAGAAGCCAATTTACAAATGCCATTCCATACACATTCTTTATTTTAGGATCGTTCAACCATTTATCGATCGAACCGTCTGTAACAGAAGGATTAACAAGCTTTATATGATTTGATATAGGAGCTATGCTAGTAGATTTATCGATATAAACATACTGAGCTACTTCACAACGTCTATCTGATTCAATTTTTGCATCATGTTTTTCTGTAGAAAAATCAGCAAAAACTGCTAACGGGTCATCTGTTTTGTTTTCAAAGCCAAAGCATTCTATATATAAGACACCTGTTACAATATTTATATAAATTTTATACAGTTCGCCAATATAGACCAATGTATTTCCAATTTTTGTAAAAGATGTTACAATATCAATTGTGCTATCTGTGTCAGAATCTACATTATGTACAATTTGCAAATCACCTTTGATGGTCAATTTGTTTTTAGTAGATATAACGTCATTAAATTCAAGACCGAACAATGAGTTAAGATCAATGTTGTGTCTAGTGTTATTTGGGTTAAGCATAATATAAGAGTTTGTTTTATATTTCTTATATTTTCCTTTACGTGTATTAACAGTCACAACGATATCGCGTTTAGATTCTTCATTCACAGATTCTACTCTCAATATAAGTGATTTTGACGTGTAGATATCTGATCCGAATCTAGCATACGATGTCATATTCGATGGCATCGGTTTACCTACTTCTGGGACAACATTGTCTTTTTCAGATGTCTCTAAAATTTCTTTTTCTTCCATGTTAAAACTCCTGGTCACATTAAGATATATGTTTTAGCAACTCCGTTGCTTTATTAACAATTTGTTCAATATATTCGATCTGTTCGGCTCTATCAACAGATAACCAAGAACAAAGATTAGTTCTAAAAATGTCATTATCAATTATGACTTCGTTGAACTTTGTTGGTGTCGAATTTGACGACAGTTCTAAATTTTTATCATCTATGTAATCTGATGGATCGTAATCGCCGAAGATATATTCATAGTCTTCATTCCCAGTATCACATGTATTTAACCATCTACGAATGTTTTCAAATGTAAACTCGTTCTCATCGTCGATTGTTTGTCTAACAACATTGATGTCAATTTCTTTAATACCGTACAACTTAGCTCTTCCGGCAACACACTGTGAAATGAATGTGAAATACCTTAAATACAATACTCTATAAATCGAATATAGTTTATTTAGATCGATTACAACACCATCGCCATCAAAGAAACTTATTCCCCAACTTCTATTATAGAACAGTTTAAGTTTATCAGCAATGTATTGATATCGTTCAACTATAGATTCTGGATTTGGCATATTAGCCATAATATCTTCAATATCATCTATATCATCAATAGAAACATTAAATATATTTTCAAATCCGATTTTAAACGTATCATTTCTAACAATTTGTGTTCTAATTGGGTTACTACATTCGATTTCAATCGTTGATAAGAAATCATCCATGTCATAGTCTATATCACCATACATCTCATTTTCCGATGAAGTATCCATATTTCAACCTCCTATATAAATAAGTCATATATCAAGTTATCATTATCCTATTATTTTATACATAAAAATATAAAAAATGTTTTACTTATATATAATTTATTTGTAAAGCGCAGATAAATGTGCACGTTTTAACTAAATGGAGGTTCTATCATGAGTTTCACTTTTTCTGGTAATGGAAACAACAACCGTTCTAACATAATGGGGCAAATAGTTCCAATTCCGAGCGTTGATCCTAATGGAGGTCTAAACATAAATCTTTTAGGAGATGTAACGATAGTAAACCATCAACAACTTGGTCCTATGGGAAACCCATATGGATTTGCTCAACAACAAATGATTGGGGCAATGAAACAGATGATCGGTACTCAACAACAATTAATGCAACTAGAGTACAATAAACTTCGTATAGAAGAAGAAAAGATTAAACTAGCCGCACAAGCTATGATGCTAGATGGTCCTAACAAAAATGCTAATACAAAGGTTTTAGCAGATAGTGGCGATGGTTCAGACAGATTGTTACCACAACGTCTACGATCAAGACTTGTATCGGAAGATGCTGAGTGTGTAACTGTATCTAATGAAGTTAATGATATAAACGGAGGAGAAAAATTCCATCTTGATAAAAAAGAACCATTTGTAAAGCCTATGCGTCAATTCTTCGAAGACATCGATGATGTTTCATATGAAATAATCGATGTAGATTCAACAAGCAATGATTCGAAGAAATTTGATATAAATAGTACTATTTTTAGAACTATATCAAAAATAAATCCGGATAGAATCATCGAAGATCTTGTAAAACAGGAAAAAGAAGGGATTAACCCAACATTGTTCTCAAACAAAGATGGAGAATCGGTTATCGTATCATTTGTGTTACTAAAAGACGGTGATTGGAGAAATGGAGTAAAACAATCTATAATCCGAGCAAACTCGATGCTTAGTAATTTAAACTTCTTTAAAGAAGCACAAGAGTATCTATTCTTTATATATGAAAACAGTAAATCAACAAAAGCTACTTGTGCAATATTCGTAACACCAACTACTATAAACGATTTTCTTAAATTGACAACAGATAGTTCCAATATAAAGAAATACAATGTACAAGATGCACTAAATGCTTGTTCGGAATTTACAAATGATGTATTTAGAGTAATCGAACCAATAGTTCCATCTTCATCAAAGATAACACAATTGTTCGGTCCAGACGACTTTAAATACAATTATATTACAATAAATCCGCTATATTCAAGATACATAGATTCAATTCGCATCTCTGCTAATCTCGCTGCTGTATCGACAATAAAACTATAAATGAGGAGTAAAAAACCGATGCCTTTAGAAGCAAAGACAAAACCACAAGCTGTGAATGACACAAAAACATCAGACAAATACTTTGATGAAAACGTAAAATTCACAAAGAAAATTAAAAAAGGCGTTTTAAAACGCATCTCTGCTGAAATAAAACGCCTAGACAAGGAGTATGATGAAAACAGAAATATTCTGGAATCGTACAATAAACTTATTGTTGATAGCACATATTATATGATAGATAGAGACAATCTAAGTACGAGTGTTCTTACAGGTGTACATGATTCAAGAATCGATATGATAGTACAAGATTTAGTTGAATTAAGTATATGTGGAGATAGATCTAAGTCTGAGAAATACAAAACATATTCGTCTCAAATAAAAGATATCAATTCTAAACGTCAAACTGATTTTAGAATAACCAATCAAGAAATACGAAAATGTTCAAACACATTAGTATCTACACTAAATATCTATTCAAACCAAATCAATTGTCGTTTAAATATGATTCTTGAGCAGCGAAGATCTCTACAGAATTTGTATTCGATAATTTCTGATATGTAACAATAAAAACTAGGTGGGTTAATTCCCACCTAGTTTATTTTTTATTTCATAATACTTTTCTTAAAAATCATAAATTGGATTAATGATGGAAACACTGATCCAACATTAAGTTTAGTTTGATGATCTTGTGGGAACGAATCTCTTGAGTATATGTTATCAATTGGATTATGATTTGAATCGAATGGAAATAAATCTTTTACCAGTTCTCTCAAACTAGCTTCTTGTGTCAATGTCATAGATTTTCCATCAACTTTAACCATAATACTGATAAGTGCTTCATCTGGACTATAGTCTCTAGGAGAATATCTGGCATCTGTTGGAGGACAAAGTGTAGGAAAAATCTGTGATGCTTTTCTAGAGTATACGTCAAATTTACACACATTTCCAGCAACATCGTCCGGCAAACACTTGAATTTATTTCCATCAGAGTCTATGAAATAGTTAAATCTAATAGATCTATCAAGCGGTTTTCCAGATTCTCTAACAACGAACTCTCCTATTGGGACATTATCCATTTGCTTAGATGTCAGTTTCCCAATAACTATACCTTTAAACGGTACAGTTTTAGACATTGGTCTATACCCACACAAACTTTCTTTAATAACGCTAACGTCTGCTACATTATTAATCATTGTCGTTTTCTCCTAAATTAAAAACTCATATCATCCATTCCGCCTAAATCTCCGCCTCCGAAGTCTCCGCCAGTATCCATTCCGCCCATGTCGGATGATCCGCTTCCACCATCAATTTCAGTAGGATTTAAATCTCCTTCTTCATCAGTTGGTTGTTGGAGTTTTTCATCAATAACATTTGATTTCTGTTTAGAGATTACTATTCGTTTGGCTTCAGATTTGCAAGTTTCAAGCAATGACTCCAACTTGTCCCAATCAACAATTTGAACGTATTCTTGGATTATTTTCTTTTTGAACTCATTCAATGTATTAGTATCAGATTCATTTCCGCCTTCAAGAGCAAATACTTCAGCAAAATTTGAAGCGACATCTTTTGCTTGTGAAATGTGCTCAACTATGTTTGTCATGCTTAGGTATGTTGGTATAGAAGGTTTAACGTCGATTTTGGCTAAGTCTATCTTAGTCATCGTCTCTTTAGAATCACGTTTTACGGAGTTCAATTTATCTTCTTCAGAGTTATATGTAGAATATGATGAATATTTTGTAAGAAGTTTAACTTGCTTTGTTATGAAATTAGGGAAATAATTATTTTGTGCATCTATGATATTATTTCTATATTCCATTTGGCGAGTAAAGAGTTGCTTAGCAAAATCTACAGAATCCATTTCTGAGAATGAACCGGAATTTATGTATATTCCATCTAAAACACTCTGTAGCAATTCCTTAGTATAATTATCATCTGGATCCAAGTTGTTGTATCGTTCCATTTGTTGGACATCGTACAGCTTGTTTCCTTTTATGACAGGAATTATTAAACGTTGATAGCTTCCGGCATTCTTTATAACTGAACTTAATGAACCAAACATTCCAGAACTATACAAAGATCTTGTTGACAGCGTTTTTTGTAGTTCAGTTACTGAATAATTAGCATTCTTTTGAAGACCAACGTCTATTTCATACTTCTCTTTATCAGAACTCTTTAACAGTTTTATCATACCAGATGATACGATAGATGAGATGTATAGATATGCGAAAAATAACGTTCCGTCCAATATAGATACTGGTAATCCTTCATCGTCTGTTTTATATGTCATATAACACATGAATTCTGGAGGAATATATGTAAATTGAACACGCTTCTTTATCAGCATATCATTTCTAAGCATAGTCATAACAGCATCTTTGAATATTTTATTTTCTGCTAAATCTGGGTCACGTAAACGATGCGATAATACACGAAGGACCACCGTTTTTAATACATCAAACTTCTCATCATCTTTGTCAGAACCACCATTCATAAATTGAGTTGCTGAATAATTGTATAACGAAACAGGTGTATATAGGCTATTTTCAAGAGGATCTGCTGATCCGTAAGCCATAGCAGGTTGTCCAGCACCAGATATAAAGTTTTTATCATCACCAAAACCTTGTTGTCTGATATAATCTGTAAAGCTACCGCTTCTAGATTTTCTTCCAGAACCACCATATGGACCAGCGACATTGTCGTATTCTATAGCATAGAATCCTAGATATTCGCCATTTACGTTTATAGGAATAACCATTTCAGGAGCATATGGAACGATCAAACATTCTTTTGCAAATGTCGCAGATGTATCGAATCCAGCATCATTCTTTTTCGAACTTGCAGAGCTTGATCCGGACATTGCTGTCACCTGTTCGCCTATTCCTTCTGCCATTTTGTAATCTTTTCCAAGACTATAAAATTTATTATATCTATCACGTTGTTTCATTTGACGATTTGCAACATACGTTGTACTAAATTCTGGTTTAACAACACCAATGTTAGTATCTATCCATTCAGCAAGGGCCTTCAAACCTTTCTTCGCCATCTTTTTACGATCATCAGCAGTGATATTATCTAGTTCATTTTTGGTTTGCTTATAACTATCTGCTATCTTTTCTATTAATTCTGAATTTGGAGTTGAAGATGCAGATTCTGTAGATACAAACGCGACATCGTTTTTATCGACACGATTGTATGTAGATTCAAACTTATCGTAGTTCATAGCGAATATCGATTCGTATGCTCTAGCATAATCATCTACAAGATCGTCCAAAATGTCATCCATTCTTTCAGACGTTTTCAGTTCGATAGATTCAACAGAGTTTTCACTCTTTGTCGACATAATCAAATCACTCATGTTATTTTCTACAGCCATTTGCTCATAACGTTTTTGAGTGCTATAATCGGTATCTATAGGTGAACAACATTCCCCAGAAAGAAGTCTATTAGTATTTGCATCGTTGCATTTTAAATCATAATTGTTAGAGAGATTTCTAAGCTCATCGACAATATGTTTATATGGGAAGAATGCGATAGGTTTAACACCACATACACAAGATTCAAATATCCATCGTTTATTTTTTTCTTCCAGTTTATTTCGTTTTATTATATCTTTAATTTTTTCACTGCATCTTGCGATATCAGATTCTTCTTCTTCACTAAGATTAACATTGCTAAACTTATCAATACTTCCGTAAACATTGTTGAAGCATTTTCCAGTTAATTCAGATACATTCATTATATCTCTAACGATATTATTGATTGCTCGTTTAACCTGCGGTATAATATTTACTATACCTCTATATTCAGGACAAGTGTCCAAAAATGCTTTGTATTGTTGAGCGGACTGTGCTAAAATTTGTTGTTCAGCTTGATCTATATTTCCCATAGGAGTTAAACTGCGTATACCTGTTGAATCAGTTCTAGCAGCATCTTCATTATATCTATCGGTAAATCTAATAGTCTTACTAACAACTCTGGCTAAATCTCGCAATGAATTTGCAGCGCCTCTATTTCCTACCCCAAAATCAGCTAAAACATCATTCACAGCTTTATTTGATTTAAATACTTCATTTTTATTTGTATCCAAAAATGATTTACTTAAACCATAGTTTGATGAAAACAATTGATCTTGGAGTTCTTTAATTCCGTCATCATTTGTGTTTGCCATACATTAACTCCTTTATTCGTCTCTTTCTTTTGTTAAAGCATATAGTGTATGTGCAGTAATATCTCCTGTGGAACGCATTGTTCCGCCACCAATATTTATCCAGTTTGCTTTAGAATACACATATTCTTCGCATCCACTATTATCTGTAAAAATGCCATCTACAGATGTTTGGTCACCATCGAAATCGGCGCCAAGAGCTTTCAAGAATGTAGGAAACATTCTCAAAGTATCTTGGAATTTTCTACCCATATCTTCAGTATCATCCAAGTCTGTTTGGGTTATAACTGGGAATCTAGGATATTCAACGCCATCAATAATTCTTTTCTCTGTTTTATAGAATGGAATTATATTTACATTTGTTGGGAAAATATTATTTCTATCTTCTACAGGATATCGTGTTATTTCGACGTACTTATCCTTACACGTATTGTATGCTATCATATAGAACATTTCACACAATGTTAATGGTCTTGCGTCAACATTCTTTAATTCAGTAATAGCATCTGTTGAATCGCCTTTAGATGAAATATAACTAAGAGGTAATCTCCGTCCATCTTTTGCTTCAAGAGTAAAATAATCCAACCTATGCTCTTTAGAATCTACATACAATTCAATAAGTTTCTGTATGCTATCTTTTAACATACAATCTTCCCAGTTATCTGCTAATTCGATTCGTTCGATAGTGCCATTCTTATCTTTAGCATATACAAATTTACTACCATTTATTTTACCATTTACGAATTCTTTGAATCCATAGTGTATAAATGGGGCAAAACAATCCAAGATCATAGGAAGAGGAGTAGCAGAATGTCCAAAGTCAACTTCCATATCTGATGGACGCTCAACATTGATTTTAGGTGTAGAGATTACCATACGAGCAGAATAATCTGTTCCTTTTCCAAGTACATGAGATTGCATAAAAGCTTTTGTACCAGCAATAAACGTTACAAAATATTTATACATTTCGTTTATTTTATTCTGTATATTTCTATGCGCATCTGTAACTATATAATCATCATCAAACATTGATTTTGAACTTTTAACCATCGATGCTTGTGAAATAATGAATTGATACATAATATTAATATCATTTTTCTTACTAGAATACACATCAACGTCTCTATAAAATGCAGGCAAAACTAACCATTTTGTAATGAACATTTCGTCAATTTCACATGTCTTTATAAAATTTATACGGTCTTTTACAACTTCCGAAGAAGCTTGTTTGAATGTAATTTCCCTAATATGATTCTTTAGCCAAGCAGCTCCAGATCCAACATCGTCTCTTGGACCGGGAATGTTTTTAGAAGTTACCTCATATATTTCTCCGTTTCTAACGAAGAAATCTCCTTCTCCCATAACCACTTTACCAAATATCTTTTTCAAATATATCAATACTTCATATACTTCAGGATGAACAAACGTTCCACCGAGATCTATGTAAGCATATGTGGTTTTTCGTTTTTCACTAGACGGATCACCAAAAATCTCATATGATACTAAACCTTGTGGATCTGGTTCGCTAGAACTTTTGGAAAACATGTTTGACGTAGTAATTTCAGCCAAACCTTTCTTCTCACAAAATCTATCTATATTTAAAATATCGGCTTTCATTTTATAAATCCTCCGAAAGATAATGTATTCTAGAATTATTTGGGCCAACACCTTCTAATATTTCTTCAAATAAATATTGATCTTCTGGTGATATTCCACAATGATTCAGAGACGTCAATACAATTGTCTCCTCTATTCCTTTAGCTAATATAAAATCAAGTAATGCTCTAGCGTCATTGCAAATAACTATATCAAAATATGACATTTTTGAATCCGGAAGTTGATCATATAAATCTTTTTCACTTAGACCATGTAAAAATACTGGTTCTATCGACGTATACGTAATATCATATTTTTCACTTATAGTTTTTATGAATTCTTTATATCCATTAAATTTATGTCGAAATACAAGCATGTGCGAATCTAGCACTTGACGAAGTTTAAACAATGATTCAAAATTCTTCGATAGTGGACTTCTCATCAATATTGCACCATAATTATCTTCATCGATCTTTTCTATATCTTCTCTAGTTATAGCTAGATCTGGACGAAGTTTGTGTATATGATTGTATACAAAATCTATTCCATACACTTCCGACCTATGTATATAGTCATTTAGAGGTATTGGAAGATCCAAATTGTATAATTCGCATACAATCTCATACAATCCTAATGTAGTATATTGAAATATATCGTCATAAAATGAGATCATCTTGTATTTTCGTTCATCAAACCTTGAATAAACTTGCCTAAGATCTCCAAGCGTCGTTTTTTTACCAAGGAAAACAACTTCTTCTGAATCTGGATGTTTATCTTTATCAATAGAATAAGTCGTTTTATATTTATCGTTATCATAGTACTCTTTCATATAAAATAGTTCTCCATTTAAGTCATTAAGTTGTCTTTTTTATATATTTTTAGTATATGATTTGATATGTATTGGCCTGCAGCCGAACAAGAAGAACCATTACCACATTCTCCACCACATGCGCTAGCACATCCACCAGAACAAACACTTAAAGAACAACCACCGTATGGACAACTACTAGGCCCTCTACAACCATTTTGACAACTATAATTACATGAATTGTTTTGGCAATTTAAGTGGCAAGTAACTCCACAAGAACTAGAAAAAATAACTAGGGTCTAAATGACCCTAGTTATTTATGAGCAATAAATCGTCACATCAAAAGTTAAATAACTATGGAAACGTATGTTTCACGCACATCAATAGATTTAACATTCTTTTCAAATTCAGACATTCGTTTCGCTACTTCATCTGTGATTGATAAATCTATTTCTTTCGAAGAAGGAATTCGTAGAGCTGTAGCTGTTCTAGACGAGCCTTGTACATCATATGTAAACCAAATTTCATTCTCTTTCGATTGACCATATTTTTCAACATATTTATATTTCGCATAATCATCTATTGCAAAATATGATGACGGGTTTGAACCTAAATCCATATTTAACTCCTTTATAGTAGTTTTATTCAATGATGTAATATATGCGTATTTTTACAAATCAATTAAACTTTTCCAACAAATTTACAAGGAATAGGATCGTCAGTTTCTATATAATAACAAACTCCCTCTAGTTTACCGCCTGCCTCAGCGTTTGCTAACGTTTGTATACCGAAGGAATTGACATTTGGTGACTTACCGGAATGTTCAGGATCAATGTATAGCGAATTTACATCGATGTCAGAAACATTAATTTCATATACTCTACACTCTTGTGGGATCGTATTTCTTAAGTTTTTACCAGATGGAGAGTCTAAAGGTATTCCACTCTTTGTGACAGGCACTTTAGAACAATATATCCTACCTTTTCCTGAATAATAGTGTCCTTCGCTTCTGCTTATATGACCAGAAGGACGAAGTTCTGTAAATATAGGATCTTTTGGATTAGAAGTCCATTGTGTATGATACAACACAGATACTCCGCTTATATCAGGATGAGTTTTTGTATCTCCATGACCCATAGAACCAGAAATTTGTACACCATAGGTATATTCGCCAATCTTATCATTTGATGGGACTTTTATCAGTGTTATTGCGAAATCATATAGAACAATATCTTTTCCATATTTAAGAGCAAATTTAGGATGACGACGGCTAAGTAATTCGATAACCTTATCCGCTGCGGCTATGATTTCTTTTGTGATCTTTTTGTTTCCTTGCTTATTTCCTAAGTATTCGACTTCTGGATTTAAGTGAACTTCTGGTCCGAAATACATGTACCAATTATTATCTTGCCATATACCGGCTTGTAGTAAATCGTTAAATTCTGATTCAGTTATCTCTATTTTACAATGTCTAAAATTCACTTTTGAACCAGAATCAAAAATATACTTATCGCTTGCTTTATCGATATTGCCTTTTATAAATTCTTTTGATAGCTTTTCAAATGCTTCTTGACTAACTGTCATACTCTGTATATAGTCGGCAATGTTTGTTTGCTTTATATAAAAACGAAGCACAGTATTGTATAATTTGTCTATTACAGATTTACATTGCTTAACTTCGTTCAGTGATGAAGATACGTTTTCTGTGTATTCTTCAGTATTTTGTAGCAAATCAAGATATTTCTGAATCTTAACATCGAACTTAGCATAAGAATCAACCAATTGTTGTGCACTATCTGGCGTTTTTCTGACAGACATGAAGAGATATGTATTTTTTACAGTTTTAAGTATGAGTTTTTCATCGATCTTTGACAAATCTGTTATCAACAATTGGCTTAATGTTCTATCCAAATCCTGTATTCTACTGTCGTTGAAACTTGAGAACTCTTCATTAATACTTGAAGGAACGAGGTTTACCATATCAGTGATTACAGATGTCAATACTTTATTTACCTTATCCATTTTATCGATCATGTCTGGATTAATCGTGTATTGTTTAGCAACAAACACATTATGTAGATCATTTAACGATAAGCGAACTGGACAACCCCAATCTTTCATCTTTACCCAAACCATCTTTTCTTTAGTTGGATTCGTTGCGGCACCGTCCCCAGGTTTTTTAAGATCATTGACATCGTCTACGACTTGCATCTGTTCTGGTATAGTGGCTTTACCGTGTTTAAAGAATGACATTATCTTACCAACAAGTTTACGCCACAAATCGACGATGAATTGTTTAAATCTGGTGAACCATTCTTTAAGCGTTTTTATCGCAGTTTTTATAGCATTCACGACAGTTTGCCCAAAACCTGCTTCTGCGGACAATTTATACGCATTATTTAAGTTATTGAATGCTGCATCGACCGACTCAGAACTTTCATGAATTGTCTTTTTCATCTCGTCATATTGCTCAACGATGGACGAATTCCTAATAACATTAGAACACTCTACACTACAAACTACATCGCCTTTAGGATCATAAATAACATATTTCATCTAAGTACTCCCTCTTAACGAATAAACGCCCCCCCCCCCATTATAGGGAGGAAGCGACGTCTATAAATTATTTCAAGCCTTCACAAAAATTAGTTATAGCCCATTCATCATTCTCGTCAAGAATTCCAAAATGTTCAACAGCCTTAACCAATGTAGTGTAAAGTTTAGCTTTAAATTTGATATTTGCTTTATCTTCAGCAGTTAAACGTAACTTGACTGGTCCAGATTCAGCACTCTGATCGATCAAAGATTCCTTTGACAATTTTATAACAAATTTCTCATATGGACTAGGAGCAATGTTTGTTACATCTTGATTGTTTGTAACTGCATTGACGATTTCCAATTCAGATTCGTTAAGATCTCTACCCCAAAGTTTCTTGAAAGATTCCTTTACTCTGTTAGTAACAGTTTCATTCATTGTCTTATTTGCGTTTTTACCAACATTAACTTCCCAAGCTTTGATCTTGTAGTCTGTTATGAAATTTGTAGTTAAAGTTTTCTCAAGTTTCATATCTGTCATATCAATAACAGCTGTTGCTTGTTTTCTAAGATCTTTGTCATCGATTGTTGCAATATTCTTATAGAACAAGTTTTCTCTAGCAAATAATTCATCGGCTTTTGCTTGATCAACAGATTCCACTGCATTTTTGCATTCTTTTCTCAATTGCAAAATATCGAATGCGTTTGCTAATACTCCAAAATCACTTTCAAATGATTGAACTTCTGGAGAAATTTGTCTAGTTCCAGCAATAAGTTTAATCACATTTGCTGCACAGAAGAATGTATTTTCTCTAGAATCAACTAATCCATCAGGGCTCAATCCAGCGTCATACAATGTATTAGTATAGCTATTAGACAAACCAAATGCTTTTGAACTGATTGTTTTCAATTCATCTAGCTTAGCAATCAATGCTTCTTCAGACTTAGCATCTCTTAACTGTCGTATTCCATATTTCAAAGAGTCAAAATTTATTCCGAATTCTTTGTTTAGATCGCCAGTTACAGCACATGCTTCAGCAGCCATGTCTTCAACATTTGGAAGTTTCATTTCATCAAATAACCTAGGATGAGTAGGAACTTGTTCTCTAGCATAAAGCTCAGCAGTTTTGAATGACAATGCTTCTTTTGCTTTAACTAAATCTGCACCTGTAATGTTTATTACAATACCGGAATTTCCACTAGTACTTGGACTCTGTTCAGCTTCTTTTTCTCCATTTTCATTTGGAGCATCACCAGTAGCTTCGCCAGCTTGAGGTTCAGTTTGTGGTTCTTCAGATCCATCACTCATGTCATTGATGTTTACATCGGTAGAATCAGCATCATCTATAGCAGACTCGTCACCAGCGTCTGTATTTCCGACATCTGGCGTTTCTCCTGTATCGCTTGTCTCACCTGTGTCACCATCTGATCCGAGATCTTCTTGATTTTCACCACTCTGATCTGCTTCATTATCCAACTTTGGTGTTTCTTCGTTTTCGGAAGCTTCGGTTCCGTCATCCGAATTATCTGATTCACCAACTTCATTCTCCTGATTCTCACTATCATCAGAAGAATCGCTATCTGTAGTTTCTCCAGCATTGTCATCTTCATTGTTGTCACCTTCTACACCTTCAGGATTATCGTATTGATCATCAGGAGGTGCAATTTCCTTTTTGTAATCTATAATTTCTTTTGTTGTACCTTCGACGAGTTTATTTTTATCTTCAGTCTCATCGATAGCAGATTTAACTTCATTTTTGATATCATCTAAGATATCTTCGGCATCTTCCATAGATAACACGTTTTTAAAGTCTTCTACAGCTCTTAAGCCAATATCTTTTGAAGTAAATCCATTTTTTTCAAACTTTGCTGCAATAGCAGCTTCAACTGAGCCTGTTATTCTATCAAATTCAATATCATTAAATATGCAGTTTGCACGATACTGACTTTCAAGAGAAACAGAATCACTTATTGAATTGATCATGCTTGAAAATAAATTTCCTGTATCAAATTGACCGACATTTTGGAACTTGTCGATTACTTCCTGTGTGATAGGTGATAAAATGTTGTTGAACTTTTCTCTAAATTCTGGATCGTTCAAACGTTTCGTTTCCACTTCGGAAGCTGGCATACTCTTAGTAATAACTTGTCTAAGAGAATCTGTAACTAGGCTTTCTTTAAATCGTTGTTCAAAGTTGTTTCTAGCATCAGCCACCATAGCGGACATTTCGCCTGTTATTTTCATATTTTCCTCCTACGATGAAAATACAATTTATGTTTAATTATCATGCTTTTAAACAGATGTAAGCACATTTTAAGTCATTTAGATGTTTTAATGATAAAAAATAAAAGAGACCTTGTAAATAGGTCTCTTTAAGCATTATTGATCACACGGCACAGTTGTTTCATTACAATATTTGAAGGTTACCGATACAATAGATTCACCACGTTTCGATTTTCCTCTCATACCCAATATACTAACATTCTCATACATTTTATCTTTATATTGGAATGATCGTATAGATCCTATTGGACCTTTGCCAAATATGGCGTCAATATTGTTGAAATCAACTACTATAGTTTTTATCATACACATCCTCCTAATGCACTAATATCATATACAAAACAACCTACTGTTTGATCAAATACTGTACGAATTCCAAAGGAAGATGTACATTTGCTACATATTTTGCTCCATCAAACAATTGAGCCATTTGATCTACGCCATAGCCAGCCAAGCCACAACCAATTTTTGTTACAAGAAAATGAATATTTGGGTTAGCCTTTGCATATATTATGAATTCTTTAACATAAGTTTTAATATCTCGTATAGGCAACACTTTTAAACTTTCATCTTTTGTAGGTATAGCATAAGTCTGTCCAACGTGTCCTACACCTATCCCACGTTTTGCCCCGAAAGACATGGCTTGTAATGCTGCTCCTTTACCGTGTCGTCCAGCAACATTTGATCCAAATACAAATACTTCATCTGAATCTAGTTTATTGATACTGTCTGAACTTGGTACGCCATAACCGGCATACATCAAATCATAAATAACGTGATCATTACAATAATTAGCACTACGCATATTGCGTCCTCCTCAAAATATATCAAATGTATGTCAGAAGCAGTATACATTTAAAGAATAACTTTGTAAAGAAAAATAATGTGCTCCGATGCACGGAGCACATTCCTTATTTAGAGATTGAAAATCTATTCAGTCACAGTTGCTACATATTGGTGAATGGTGAAAATCCGACGTAACAGTTGGTGTATACAGTTACGCAGATATTGTATGTAACAATTAGTGATTCTACAGTTTATACATCTTCATATCTTCTTCGAAACGTTTAATTCTTTCTTCTTTTTGCTGTTCCGTCAAATTTGTGTTTAAATCAAAGTTAGTAAGAGTTCTAATAGCATTTACTATTAGATTCTTAACTTGATTCGTTGTAACGATCGAATACATGCCTAGAGAATTGTTTAAGATGACATCAATCAACTCTCTAATAGTTGAAAGGGTTTTGTTTCTAAGAGGAGTTCGTCCTATAAAACGACAAGGTACTCTGTTTGTCAAGAACGACAAGTCTTTAGTTACTTTGTTATCAGATTCATTTTTAGATTCTTCTTTTTGAGTAGCGCTAGATTTATAAGATTCGTCTTGTTTTATAGTTTCTACAACGTCTGTAGATTCTATAGTTTTTTGATCTGATTCATTATTTTCACTTAAGATAGGAGTATCCGAATACACAATAGGAGCTGTATCAGGCGTATAGATCTGTCTCTGTTTAGATTTAGACGCCCTATTGTTTGATCTTTTCTTATTAGATGACATATTGAGCGTCTCCTTCAATCAAACTGAAAATTTCTAATTAGTTGCCCCAGTTAGCAAAAAATGATTCGATTGCTTTTTCTTCTTCGCTCTTATCATCTTCAGCAGCTGTAGCTTCAGGCGCGTCAGCAGGTTTTTCTGGTTCAGCAGCACCTTCTGCTTCTTCTGGTTTTGTTTCTGGCTTATCTTCAGCAGGTTTTTCTTCACTAGCAGTAGTTTCTTCTTCGATAGAAACATCTGTTGTTTCATCAGCTGTGTCTTCAGCAGTTACAGGTGCATCAGATTTTTCTGGTTCTGCACCTTCTGCTTCAGCAGATTCACGTGCAAAGAATTCTGAGAAAATTCCAGCAGATTCTGTAGCATATGCTTTATTAACAGTTGCTTTAGCAAGACCTTTAGCAAATACTTTTCCATTTTCTTTTTTGAAGAAAATGAATGAAATGAGAAGTTCTGTACCTTTAATCTTTCTGATAATTGCTGGGATAGTACCGATAAGTCCAACAAGAGAGAACAATACTGCGTCTGTCATTGATGTATTTGCACGCATTGTATACAATGTAGCTCCATTTACATTAATGATTTTTCCAGCATTAAGAATTTTCATAGCAGATGTTGTCGAAGCATTGTCTTTACCTGCTCTGCGGAAATGCTGTGTGAAGAATGTTTGTTTGTTAGCTTGTACTTCTTCTTTTGTTGCCAAAGAATATCCTTTCTTGTTTGCCCATTCTTTAGCTGTATTGATAGCTTCAAGAACTTTTGGATCTTTCCACATTTCAGCTTCTGTGTTATATTTCAATCCACTGAATGAATCTTTAATACCAAACCCTTCTTGAGCTCTACGATATTGTGTAAGACCATAGAATGTATTTTCATTCATGATTGCCATCGCACCAGCAAAAGATTCTTGAGATGCAACTTCTTGTACATCTTCGATTTCTTTTCCAGCATCAGCTTCATGTGCAGCATCATATTCTGCGTTTTCGTCAGTTACTGGTTTTTGAGCTTCTTCTTCTGCTTTCATTACATTTTCGCCAGCGTTCTGTGTAATATCTGGAACCCCAGCTGCATCTTCTGATTCGCAAGAGATAGAATAACCATTTGGGAGTATAATTCTTGTACTCATTTGTTTTCCTCCATAATTTTTCTATCAATAGAAAAATATGATAAAATTCTAAGGTTAATTTGAGATACCATATAGTACTCGTTTTGTCGCACATTTATATGTTTATTATATAAAAACGTTATTTTATGCATAAATTATACAGTTTGTTATTCGTCCTGCGGCCGAACAAGAAGCGTCTCCTCCACAAGCCATATCTCCACACATTCCTATACACAAATTTTCGCAATATCCTCTACATCCATCAGAGCATTCATCATGACACTTATCTGTACAACCATCCATGCCACAATGACAAAA
>JAEIGA010001430.1_pt1 | contig 37325 bp, 31 predicted proteins | sample 9270691 | NCBI WGS metagenome assembly JAEIGA01 (sample SAMN17057246, study PRJNA624740) | gut metagenome | biome: biome; isolation source: fecal sample | host: Bos grunniens | place: China: Xizang | collected 2019
AAGCTCGGTATATTTAACTTTAATATTCCATTGAGCATAACGAGGTGTCTGTAAAATCTCATATACAAATCTTTCAACATCTTCAGGTGGGAGCCAAGTTGCACCCAAACGAACAGAAATTTCACTTGCTGTCAAATCTTGAGGCTGAACCTTTTCAAGCATTTCCACATTGATGTTGTAATCATCGGGGTAAAGCTCTGCAGTTCGTCTTGCAAGTTCAAGTTTCTTTCGTACATTGCCTGACAAGTATTCATCTGCAGGAAGATACCTTTCATCGTTGCTATACTCATTTGTGTATTCCGGGTTAAGGAAGATTACACCTTTGAGTTCTTCAAAAAGTTCCTGTTCCGTTTTGCCTGTAAGCTCACACATAAAGTCCATGTCAACCTTTGCTTTTTCACCGATTGAAACAGCGAGTGCTTCACTTGCAGTTGAAACAGACGTTACCTTTACATGAGGTTTAATGGTTCTCTTGGTGAACATATCAGCTTTGCGTTTAAGCTCACCGTTTTCACCAACGATTTCAAGAGAGCACAAAAGACAATATGAACTGTCATCAGCAAAGGCTAATCTGTTAGCTCTTGCATTGAGAAGTCCGTATTTCTTTGTAAAATCATCATATAAGGTGTTTAATCTTTCCTGTGCAGAAAGAATAGCAGAATCGGGATAATCGTCCGTTTGAAGTCGTATAAGCTCTCTTACACAGTCACGAATTTTAATCATACCCTTGATTCTGTTTTCGGCAGTAGCTGATACATCAACAGGGTTCATTCTGCTGTTCTGACGATAATATATCTTATCTTCAACAACAGTAAAACTAAAGTTTTTAACATTCGGGTCTGCGGGAACGGAATTATCTTCAATCTCACCGATTTCCGAAACATCAAATTCTGTTATCTCTGCGTGAATATTCTGTACTGCTTCACTTAAAAGGTCGAAAAGGTTTCTGTCCTCATACGGCTTACAAGTTAAGGAATGACCGAACTGTGAGGACTCCATAACCATTTCACCGAGTACCATTTCAGGGTGGTCAACAAAATACTTGTTGTATTCTTTACCGTTCTCATCACGGTCAAGGTGCACCCAATTAGGTTCATCATTTACAAGAGTATCCCTTTTCTGCAAGAAGAGAATATCAGAAGTTACCTCTGTTCCTGCATTAGCCTTAAATGTGTTATTAGGCAAACGAATGGCGCCGAGAAGCTCGGCTCTTTGTGCGATATACTTTCTGACATTGGAATTTCTCTTGTCCATAGTACCCGAAGAAGTGATAAATGCAATTACACCCCCGGGGCGAACCTTATCAAGTGTCTTTCCGAAAAAGTAATCGTGTATGAGCCAATTATTCTTGTCATACTTTTTATCAATTACTTTGAACTGACCGAAAGGCACATTACCTATGGCAACATCAAAGAAACTATCGGGAAGTGATGCGTTTTCATATCCCTGTACCGTGATACCGGACTTCTGATATAACTGCTGTGCAATACGACCTGTTAAACTGTCGAGCTCAACGCCGAAGAATTTACTTTTCTGCATATTGTCGGGTAGCATACCGATAAAGTTGCCTGTACCGCAAGACGGTTCAAGAATATTACCTTCACTAAATCCCATATTGCCGAGTGCTTCATACATAGCACGGATAACTACGGGAGGTGTGTAGAAAGCAGTAAGTGTACTTTCTCGTGCTGCAGCATATTCTTCAGGTGAAAGTGTAACGATAAGTTCCTTGTATTCATCTGCCCAATTTGCTTTGCTTTCATCAAAAGCATCAGCAAGACCACCGAAGCCGACATACTTTGAAAGTGTTTCCTGTTCTTCGGGAGTTGCAAGACGGTTTTCAAATTCAAGCTCGTGCAAGAGATTGATAGCCGCCATATTGTTACGGAATTTCTCTTTTGGACCGCCTACACCAAGGTTATCGTCTGTTATTCTGAAATTGTGTTTTTCACTATCGGGAATAGTAGGATGAAGTGTTGTTACCTTCTCTTTCTTTTCTTCCCATACAGGAGGAAGGGTAGGTTCTTCCGTCTTAATTGTTTCTATTACAATGTCATAAGGAAGTCCGTTTTCTACTGCAGGATATTCAGCAACCTTTTCAGTTGTATATTCCTGTTTTTCAGGTACCAAATGCTCACGAACAAAACCTATTTTCTCAACTCTGTTTATAGGGTAAATTGATGTTGTATCTCTCATTGATACATCACCAAATACAGGGTCAATCTTTTCAATGATATATTTATTACCGTCAATTACGACCTCTTTACCAATAAGTTCTGCATCAGTAAGTTCTTCCGTCTTTTCTTCTTCGGCTCGTTCCAAGTACGGACTCGGAATTACCTCAAAACCTTGTAGCGGTGGGTCAAGTTCGTTAATGAAATCTCTTGAAATTGTATTGCCGTCTTTATCGGTATAAACAACAACCGACATCGGAGTACCATAGTAATTCTCATCCTTAATATCCTTTACAAACTGATATTCGCTCGTGTATTCAATACTTTCACGAACTTTACCGTCTGTATGAAGATAATTAATTCTGCCTATTGGTTTACTTTCTACCGGGTCTTCCTTGTTTTGAGAAACAATTGAATAGGTTTTTCTCTCACCGTTTTCAAGCGAACAGACAGCAACATCAAAACCTCTGTCAGTAAGCATATTAAGGTAGGTTTCAAGTCTATGTTTTGGAAAACCAACCATAGGAGCTCTCTCATCTCTGCCTATTTCTCTTGACGTAAGCACAAGTTCAAGCATTTCTGCTAAAGTTTTTGCATCATCATTAAATGCTTCAAAGAAATCTCCAACCTGATATAACAAAAACTTGTCAGGATTTTCAGCTTTTTCAGCAAGATAACCACGATAAAGTTGATTATATCGGTTATCAATAAAGTTCACTTTGTTTTCTTTACAAAGCTCTTTAAAATCACCAAGAATAGCATCTTTAATGCCGAGTACGGAACCGTCATCCTGAAAGACAAAGGCTTCGTCAATAAGAAATGAATAAAATTCATTTCTACTCCACATATTGTCGTTATCCCTTGCAACAAGGATACCACCCTCATAAGTAAGGTCAATATCATCGATTTTCAAAGCAGAAAGAATATCATACAATACTTGGATTTCTTTGGTTTCCGGCTGAACAAAAGTCAATACTGACTGTTCGTTTGGCTCATCCATTGTAGGAATAGGATATCTTTCAACAATACCTTTATCTACTTCCATTACAACAATATCAATGTTGTTTTCGTTTAGTTCCTTTACGCAATAGCTAAGATTAAAATCAATAACTTCACAACAAGGGGTAAAAACATTTCCGTAAAGATTCTTTCCTGTTGCCTTATAGTGTGTATGCTTTGAAATTGTTTGAGCATCTTTTCCAAACGCAATATAAAAACCGCCCGTGTGCATAAAAAGTACACTATCAGGATTTTCTCTTTTTACTTGCTCATATTGAAATAAGAAATCAGGTTTATTGCTTTCATCAACCTCTGTTTCATTCTCGTCATTAACAATGGGTCTTTCAATCTCAATTTCAACTCTCAAATGATTATTTGCAGGGTTTTCTTTTACCTTTTTCTCGAAGTCTGCTTTTGAAAACTCCTTATTAAACAACGGATATTGACTATCATTAAGAATTACTGGGTCTTCAAGCGAAAGTATGGTGTATTCATCTGCACCGATATATACTGTATCACCGAGGTTATATTCATACCTATATTCTTTAGGTGGTTCTTTTTTATCAGGAGCATCACGAATTAACTGACGAATTTCAGATTCCTTTTTCCATGCTGTTTCTTTTGCGATTGTGTTTTCAAGCCACTCAGGATATTTCTCTTTTTCCTTTGGACTTAAATATCTGTCATATTTTATAAGCTCGGAAATACGTTTTTCAACATAACTCCATTTTAGGAGATTTCTTCTCTTTGGTTCACTATAATGGTCATAAATCTCAATACCTTTTGCATCGTGATTATCCCAAAATCCTGTACCGGGAATTGCATTAGTTCCTCCACCTATGCCATACTCTTTTTTCAGAAACTTAATATTTTTATCTTTTGAAAGACTTTCAGTAAATTGACGATAAATACGCATCTTGCTTTCACTGAAATTACTACCTGCACCAAGCACATGGTCAATAGCTCCTTGTGGTAATGGAAGAAAAGCATCACCTTTTGTCTTTGTCCCGATAAATTCAATCTGAGCTTGTTCACTTGGTAAAAATAATGCAATAGGCTCTGTCCATTGTTCCATAAGCATAAGACCAAAGACAGAGTCTTCAATCTGGAACCATTTCTCCCAAGATTCTCTCAATTCTGTTCCGTCATTACGCCATAACCTTATAGCATCAGAATACGCTTCAAAACCAGCTTTTACACCATTTGAAAGTGTTGTCTCATAAGGAATAGAATTAAAGAAAGACTTAACAAAATCGCTACGTTCATTTGAGTCTTTGTGACTCTCATAGAACATAGCAATTTCTTCTGCATATGGAGTTAAAAAAGATTTTATTAACTCACTTTTCTCTTTATCCTTATGGAAATATTCAATACCATTCCAACGAGCATTAAAGTCGTGTCCACTTAACTGTAAATCAATTCCTTCAGTACTGTTTCTTCGGCTGTTATCTTGATATTGTTCATCAAGCCTACCCATTTCATTTGGTTCGTTGCTTTCAGTTCTTCCGTCACTCCCTGTGACTTCATCATCTGTTCGGTCAATTGGTCCAACATCTGTTGTGCTTCCATTTCTGTTGTTTTCAGGGTTCTCATCAATTCGCCCTTCGCTATCAACTGAGTGAAATAGACTTTCTTGTGTTCCTGAAGAAATTTCTTCCTCAGCATACCGTACTTCCCAAGAGTAACGTTCTCCTCTGTCGGTAAGGTCATGTTCGGGATTTGAAAATCCCCCACTTGTCTGTAAGTCATCTGTGACATAATCATTGCTCCTTTCGGCTTCGTTTTTTGTCTTTGCATCCTCATCATACTCTGTTTCTTTTTCTTTGACAAATGTGCGATTTCTTTTTTTCTCATTATTTTGAATATTTTTCACTGTACTTTCAATTTCTCGAAGACCCATTTCTGCAATATCACTGACTGCAACACCCATTGCAATAACTGTTGACGGGGTATTGAAATTAAAAATATCCTCAAAATCTTCTCTGTCATAATATTCGTCAGCATTGATACCACACCTTGTCATCATCATATATCCGATACTTGAAGCAAGAGCATTTTTGAAAACAACCGAAATATTGTCATCGTCAAGTTCTTCAAGAAAACTGCCATACACACTATCTTTCAAGGTTGAGATATAATCAAGAACATTATCCTCAGCCATATTTCTTGCAGTATCATCAATTACACTTTCAAGACCACCTTCGGCAACATCACCAAAGGCATTTGTAAGAGCTTCCGATATTTTATTGTGATAATTATCTTCAACTTCCCAACGAGGCACTTCATAACCATAAAATGAGTTAGTATCGGAAACATCAAACACATAACGTAACTTTTGGTTGTTACCCGAATAATTAAACAACGCAATACCTTTTGCACCTCGATTGACCCACCGATTCATTTTTTCATTCCAAAAGCCTATTTCTGCACATGCAGTTGCATCAGGTCTTTGTGAATGAATTAAAAGCTGGTCATAGAAGTTATATTTAAAATTATTGGATGCAGTTCTCAAGAAGGAAGTCCAGTTATCAAAACTGTTTGTCACTTTACCGACTTCATCATTGAACATAGTAGTGATAATCTGCAATTTACTTGCCATAGCTTATCACCTCATTATTCTTCTTTTTTTGCTAGGAAAGAATATACTGTATTATTTTTAACACATTCCTGTAATTCACAAACGAGAAGAATATCTGTAAAACTAATATTCTTAATACCTGTAAGGTCACTTGGTGTAATCTTTTTAATCTGTTCTTCAGTAGTGACACCTGCAGATATGAGTTTTTCAATAATCTTAACTCTTTTCTGTGTTATGCTTATTGTTTTTGCCATTTACTTTCTCCTTCCTTTCATAAAAACCTTCATATACTTTTTTCCAACAGATATTACACACATATCCGTTGCGGAAATTACAGTTTACACAACCAAGTTTTTCTTCATCTACTTTCATCTTTGTATAACCATCATCTCCCCTATTAAAAAATTCAGGGTGACTTTAAAAGCCACCCTTGTAGTTTTATCTGCCAACATACCAATCATCGTAAGCAGAGTCTTTGATTATAATTGTGTTTGATTTATACTCTTTCTTCATCATACCTGATGGCGTCCACATATCGCTGAGTTGTACTCTCACAATATAGTCACCGTCAGGATACCAAAGAGGCGTAAAATGAACATTTCCATAAGAGCCATTAACAGGGAATACCCACTTATTTCCGGAAAGCGTAAGTGTTGTTATTTTTCCGTTTTCTTTCGAATATCCATATTCAGGAAAATATGCCACACCATATTGAGGAAGTGTATATGAATCTGCTGGTGCAGTTGAAAATCCACTCTTTGATGGATTTGTGCCATTATTAAGTGACATTGTAATACCATAACCTGAATTCATATACCAAGTGCTACCATTTTTACTTGCTGTTTGAGTATTTTTAGGTTCAATCTTTACTGCGTAATATGCAAGACCTGTATAATACTCTTTCTTTACAAATTTACCATTTGAATAAGTCCATTCCCACCATTCACAAGCCGTTCCGTAAATTGAGGTATTAGCAGGAATTGAAAAACCTGTAGGGCCTTTCTTTTCAAACTGTGTATCAGGTGTCTGTACTCGTGTATAAGGTGTTGTTGAATAATTTGCTATTTCTTTGTTGTATGAAACACCGTCATCGATTATTTCACCTGTAATTTTCACATCTGCACTGTTAAGCCCTGTTGGAACTTTCCACTTGAAATAAAGCAAGTTATATTGATTTCCCGGAACAACTGCTTTTGTTTTCGTATAAGTGTGTATTAAAGTTGAACCTTTATACACACAGAATTTTACAGATACTTCTTCAGTAGGTGTATAATCATCTGAAAACGAATTTTTAAGCCAAAAACTTGTGATAACTTCCGTATTCTCTCTATAATCAGCATTTTGTGGAATAGGTTCAAGTGTCAATGGGTGCTTTACTTTACAACTCAATGTTAAAGCATTATTGTTTCCGTTTGATTCATAATCTGTATTGTAAATTCCTAAACCTTCGAGGTAAACTCCGCCCCAAATACTGATATTTCTCTTGTTAGGAACAACAAATCGATATCCTTCAACTGTAATTGAAGACTTCGCTGGTATAGCATAAACACCATTTATTTGTGTCTTATCATTTCTAAAACCTTCAACATATACTTTTACATCTGTGTTATTTTTATAAGTGTATCTTACAAGAACACCTTGACCTGCCCGGAGATTATTAGGGTCAAGAATTTCATTCGTTGTGTAATCAATCAAGGTAATATCGGTTAAAGCAATGTCAGATTTTACAACAGGCAAATCATACCACGTTTCTTCAAAGGTGTGTGTCTTGTCACTTGCCCACCAAGTTTCAAGATTAAAACGAAGCTTATTCTGACTCGTTACGGGAACAGCATATGTGCCAATTGAACTATTGAGTGTTATAGGTGAAGATTTTGAAATACCAATCTTGTTCTTTGCAGCATCATATCCGTCATTTGAGGTGTAAACAGTTGACCACTTTGAACCGTTATAATGATACATTGACCCTCTCAAGTACTCCGTTGCAACCCAAGTGTTATCTGCTGCATATTTGTATGCTATCTTAACACGTTGACCGGAATAAAGTTTACCGCATGACCTTGCACTTCCGTCGTATGCTGCAACATTGCCTTCATAGTTATATGCACGGACTTCTGTTCTGTAAACAACAGGCTTTATTGGGATATAAAATGTCTTTACAGTACCACTTTTTAAGACATTGCCTGAATCATCAATCCAATCCGTTTTAGCCTGTATTTCAAAGTATTGTTGACCTGCAGTTATCTTCTTATAGTTACCTGTAAACTGTATTGGAAACCATTGCGATGATGAAGTTGAGCTACTGAGCGTAACATCTCTTGTATTCCAACTCCCACCAACATATCTTACGTACTGTCGTACTTTTATATTTTCTTCCTCTGCAGGAAAATACACATTATACCAAACCGTATCACCGATTGTAGGATAGTCAGTCTTATACACATAATCGTCAAAGACATTACCTGTTGTAATACCAAAAAGTGTTGTTTTGTTTCCTTTATCCCCACTGTATACATAGCACTCTTTTACATTTAGTGACAGGTTGTATTCCCATTTTGCATAGAGAGTAACTACTGCACCGTTAGTAGTTGTAAGGTCTTTAACATATTGTCCGTTTGAATAATTTATACCTGTTCCGTTTGCTTTTGTATTCCATCCTGCAAATTTGTATCCCGTCTTTGTAAACCCGTTTAATGTTAAGTTCTTCCCGATACCATAGGTCATGGACATTGAACTTGTTGAACCACCGTCTGCTCCATTACCATCAAATTTAATGGTATATGTTATATTCTTTAGAGTGGAATCTTCCGTCTGATTATATGCAATGCCTGCACCATAACCTTTGGTTAAAAGACCATTAAATGTTTCTTTTTTGGTAGAAACAATTTCTGTGGCACTTGACCACAATCCTTGTCCATCAGGAGTAAAAAGTTTATTAGGCCATATACGGTTAGTGTAATTCGCAATAAACCCCCAAGTGGATGATGTTCCATTACTTTTTCCACCATCGCTTGAACCACCTAAAACACTACGACCGCAATAAGCTATTTCCGAAACTGTCAATGCCTGATATTCACCTGCAAGACAAACATCAAATAATGGTTCAATAATAACTTTATCACCATAATTCATATTACTTACACTACCAACACCAAGTTTTGAAAGCACCTTATTGATATTAGTTTCATAGCTCTGCCATGTTTCTACACCATTTGGGTTTGGAAGTGATGTTATAAACTCCATTGCACTTTCTTTATAACAATTTGTTTGATTATATGTTGTTGTCAAACTCTTGTTTTTGTTTGCGTTTATTTGCTTTTTATTGTATTTAGTAGAAAACTTTGCAGAAGTTGAATATGCATTGTTACCATTGGACGTATTTCTAAAAACATCAATAACTTTTGTAACTTTCATATTGCCCGATGAATCAACTACCGAAAAACGATAGCCAACAACACAAGCAGAATCACTTGTGGAACGAATAACATATCCTGTTGAGCTACCATTTACAGCATCTGTGCTCCCACCTGCTGAATCACCGTCCCAAGAAAGTGCAAGTGCAGAATATGGTATTACTGAAAGTAGTGTACAAAGAACGAGAAGAATTGAAATTACTTTTTTAATATTTATCATCTTCCTTTCTTAAAATAATAAAGGCCCGACCTTGAAAGTCGAGCCATGTTAAATTATATATTAATGCGAATGACAAGTTTTACCTTTTACTGACTTACCACATTCAGGGCACTTTGTATCAACTGTAAATCTAACACAAGTGTTACTAGAACCTGTACCTACTTTTTTACCACATACCTGACAATATTCACAAGGGTCATTTTTTTCTAAATAACTTTCACACCTTGTAGGGTCATAACAAGCATTTCCCCATTCATCATAAGTGTAGAAACTCTTACATGAATGAGAACCACAATAAGGACAACCTTTATTTTCAAGGCTTAAGATAAAATTATGCGTTTCCTTGCTATCACAATGATGTCCTTTTTTACCACAGCTGTACTCTTTCACACTATCATTACCATAATCAATAATTTCAGTGTTATTACCCTGCGATATTCCTGAAGGATTTCTCTGTGTTACAGGTTCAGCAGGTTTTACTGTATTTGTCTGTTGATTATTAGGTTTTTGAGTAGTAGGCTTTGTTGTTTCAGGTTCTTTAAGTTGGATAACCTCAATACCCTTTTCAGTGACATCTTCAGTTTCTTTGAGATTATCAATAATATTATCATCAATGATTACATCACTGATAGTCTCTCCAAATTCTGTTGTTGATTCTTGAGTAGGTTTATCTGTATCATTCTCTGCAAATCGACCTACTGTAATGGCAATAAGAATCAATACTGCAGCAATTCCAACTACGAGAGCCAAAACAACCTTTTTGTTCTTTAATTTTTTCATTTTTGTTTCCTCCTACGATTTAGAATTTTTCTGTTAGTATGGATGTTACCTCTATTGGGATATTAGCAGATGGAAACTGATTACCAGCAAACCACATTGGTATTGTTATTGTATAATTCACAACAAGTTCCAATTCATTTGCTTCACGGAAACTGAGAACAGGCTCAGTTATGTGATACAATTCATTACCATCTGTATCATAACTATATAACATCCCATCATTTATTTCCAATGTGCAAAATGAAATAAGTTCAGTACGAAATTCCTCTGTATCTAATATTTCCGTATAATCATTACCTTGTTTGATACTGTTATATATTTCAGTTGAATTTTGTGTCACAAAACTATCAAGAACTACCTTTGTGTTTTCTCTCATAACATTAACCTTTGTAATGGACGCTGAATACGTGAAGATTATAGAGAAGATTGCAACAAAAATGATTATAAGGACACAAGGAAGAATATACCCTTCTGCCTTTTTTGATTTCAATAATTTCATAAGTCAACACCTACTTCCAATACTTTTCGGAGATACCTGACCTATGACTTGTTACGGTTACTGGTATCCTAAACATACCGAGTCCTTGGATATATGTCTCTACAGAAACATATACATCCATTTGGTCACCAAGTTGAACTCTCTTATAGTGGGCATTAAAGTAGCTTTCTGCGTCAGTATCTACTTGAAAATCAAAAAACTGATTTTGTAAGCTTTCAACTCTTTCATCAAACTCACTATCAAAACATCCATTATAAGTTGCCGTTTCAATTAGCTGACCTGATATTTCATCAAGGTCCTGTTTGAGTGTCATAAATTGAAAAATATTAAGAACAACTACAACCACCATCAATATAGCAAAAATACCAACCACAACATCAATATATCCTTCAGCTTTTTTTGAAGTAATTATCTTTTTCATATTCCACCTCCGTTAAGCAAAAAGAACACCAACAGATGAAACTATCTGAGCAAGAATAACTACGATATATATAAGCATAAAACAAAAGAGAAGACACATCGAAAGTTTTTTTACTTTCTTCGGTATCTTCTCTGCCTCAAGTTTTAACTGTTGTCTTTGAATATCTGCAAACTTCATTGAAAGCGAATTCCAATATACTGTGTTTATATCACCTCTGTCAATGGAAATAAGACCACGACACACATCACTCATAAGTGGTGAACCTACTCTTGCTTCAAGTCTTGTGATAGCAACTTCAGTATTACCAGAACGAATATCTGCAGCAGTAATATCAAGTTCATGTTTAAGTTCAGGTCCTGCATTACGAGCAAATGACTCAATCATTTTAAGAACATCCTTATCGTGCATAAGTGCTTTTTCAATCTTAAACACAAACCTTGGGAGTTCATATTCAATTTTTGCTCTTTTTTTCTTTATTCTAACAGATATTCCTTTTATATTCATTCGATACAGAATAAAAGCAAGAAAAAGTATAATCGGTGACAATATCGGAAATATGAAAAGCATTGGAATAGCAAACACACCAACAATTAAAGATTTTACAATCGCATTTGCCATAAACATTTCAGGTGATATATCCATTTGTGCTGTTCTCAAATCTGACTCCAATTGACCTCTTTTATAATCATTAAGTCTTAATTTTCTTGCTATAAATGAAGCAAATGAAGAAAGCCAAACATCAATACTGCTCGTTTTCTCTTTCTGCTGTTTTACGAGGTTATTTACTGCTTTTGATGTTCTTATATATGGGATACGGAAATAGTCTGCAAGAATCAAATAAAGGGCAATACCAAAAAGTATGCCCACAATAATTTTAATCATTGTTTTCTACCTCCCTACGCCTTGTATTCCACAGGTTTTGTGAACTTTAACATAAACAAATATGTTACTACTATCACAACACCACATACACCAAGAACGATTTTGCCCGGTGTTTCAAATATGAGAGTGTGAAACCAATCTTTATTGAGAACATAAAGCAAAGGAATATTACCAACTACAAGACCTACCATTGTGTAATATTCTGTTCTTACAGCTGACATCATGGTATTTAGTTCATTATTAACAATACGAACATCGGTAAGTTTTGAAACAATAGGTTGTAAGGTATCTTTCATTTCTTGATTGTCCTGACACTGTATAAGAGTATCTACCCATTCACGAAAGATTTCATCATCAACCTTGTTTTTCAGGTTATATAATGCCTGTTTAATACTTGAAGATACTGCCATAGCGTCACCTACAAACGCTGTAAAACTTTCTTTAAGTGGTGGTTTGATATATGGTAAGTTTTCTTGTACTGCAGATACAATATCACCATCTCTTGAATATGAAGTAGTAATAATTGAAAGTGCAGTTTCAAGTTCTTCTTTCGTCTGCTTCTCATAAATAGAAATAATATTACGAACATAAATAAAAGGAATCGTTGCAAATGATACTGATAAAGCAGGAATAAGGAATACATTATCAATCAAAACAGCCACAACTGCACCTACAGCAAAAAGAACAAGTGCTGATGAACATACTAATGCAAACTTTCCTTCTTTACCACAAGATGCCAAAGCAGATTGGAGATACATAAACTTCGCACCCAATCCATTTTTCTTTTTACCTGCTCGTAATGCTCTTGCTCTGTCACGTAGATTAGGTTTCTTTAAAAGAACCGAATTAAAATCTTCTGTAATCTGTTGTGGTGTTAAATTTAAAAAGCAAACAATTGCTATGATAATAAAAACTGATGCAATCATTGGGAGTATCATTTATAATCAGCTCCCTTCTTTAAGAATTTATTAAGTTCCTCCTGTGGTACACCAAACTGCAGGAGTTTCTTTTTCAAACTGTCTGACATTATTTCAGGTTGTTCAAAATACCCTTCTGTTACAAATTTACCATTTACAACTTTGTTTTTAGTTATATGAAATCTAAAAAGAGTATGGTAAACCCTCTCTCCATTGGACAATATTTCGCACTCGGAAATATCCATAATCTTTCTTTCGTTGTTCTCCAACTTGTGAGTATATACAACTATAGGAAATGCCTGTCCGGCCTGCATAAGCGAGGTTTTAAAATCAATTGGAAAACGTTTCTGACAAAGAAGTGCTATTCGCATATGTGCTGAATCTGCAGCAAATGCGTGAACTGTTGATACCACGGTGTGACCTGTAAGACTTGCTTCAACTGCAGAATAACATTCTACATCTCGCATTTCACCTACACAAACAATATCAGGATTGAATCGAAGTGATGCCACAACAAGGTCTTCCTGTGTAATATCAAATGCTGGATTATCAGAAGGTCGTGAAAGAGTGTGAACAACATTGTTAACTACCCTACCATTCTTCTTTCGGACAAGAGAAAGTTCTCGTGAACCCGTCTCAATGGTGAAAACTCGTTTGACATCAGGAATAGTTGCAAGAAGTGCATTAAGAAGTGTTGTTTTACCTGAACTTGTTGCACCTGCAACAACGGTAGAAACACCATACCTTAAACACATACAAAGAAAATCTACCATCTTTTCTGTTGCATTACCGGAAGATATTATTTGCTTTTTATTAACTCTTGACGGGTGCAAAAGACGTATTGAAACACTTACTCCCACTTCATCGTCAACAATAGGTTCTTTAAGTGCTGTAATACGGGTATTATTAGGCAAATGACCTTGTGACATAGGAGTCGAGTTATCAATTATCATGCCTGAATGATGGAGAAGTCGTTTTACAATATCAACAGCATGAGATGGTGAATAAAAATGTTCTTTCACCTTTACTGTTCTACCTGATGTGTAGGTAATAGCAATATCATTCCAAGCATTAATATTGATTTCTTCAATATTATCTCTACCTAGATATTTGGTAAGAATTGAGTACTCAGCCATTTCAGAATAGAGTTTATTGCTCAATTCCATTTGCGTCATATTGTCAACAACATAACCACCGTCACGCAAAAATTTATCTATATATGACTTGAGCTGTGGTAATTTTTTACTATCAGATAATGCCGCCGCATAACGGGAAGAGATATGCTCTTGAATCATTGAAAGCAGCGGCACAAAATCAATGTTTTTCTGCATTTATATTTCTCCAATCAATTAAATTATTCTGTTTACAATTTTAGAGAGCACAGCACGATACTTTTTGTCTTTTGCTCTTTCATACAGAAGTCCGTCAAGCTGTTGACTTCTTACTTGCTTACTGAATGGCAATATATATTCAATGTTTTTCACATTAGTTCTTACATCATCAACAGGAGAATAAAGTTCATTCTCATTCACATTGAGAACTCTTATTGCTCGTTCACTATTAGTTCCGAACAATTCTTCATTAGATGCAAGATAAACCATACTTTTAAGGTCAGGTGAAAGCACCATAATAACCTCATATGCATTTCTCAATGCAATTTGTGATATAAGGTCATTTTCTTCATCTGTACAATCAACAAATATATAACCTGCCATATTATTAAGTACATCAAAGAATGCATTAACCTTATCTTCTGTTAATTCTGCAAAATCGTATTTATTCTCCCCTGCTTTGTATCCAAGACAACTAAAGTTGTTCATTGATTTTACAGTTACCAAGTGATTAAGGATATCCTCTTCATAAATATCAGTTTTATCAAACATAGAACCAAGAGAAAAAATACTGTCAGGTGTATAGTTAGGAAACAAAACACCCAAAGCTGGGACTTTTAGGGATGGTGAAATATATATTACTGCTCCATTTGATGTAGCACAGTAAAGTTCTTGTGCCAATTTTAAAGTGACGGTTGTTTTGCCACTACCGGGAGAACCGATTACTGCAATAATTTTAGCCATTTTTATCAGCCTCACTTATATTGTTTTTTGCAATAAATTCATCCTGTGCATTAAGAAATTTATTTGCTGTTGCATCATCACCTCTGTAAACGAGAGCCACGTGCATTACAGCACTTTCTTCATAGTTAGCCAATACTTTAGCTTGTTCTACTGATACAAGAACTGTAATTGTTGTTGGGAGTTCAAAACTACCATCTTCGTTTTGTATAACATCATTTTCATCAATACCACCCGATGTGGTTGTAGTGATTACTTTGACATATTTAAGAGATGATGGAATTTCTGTATTATCATCCTTATCAGTTACACAAATACTTACAATATCACCATTTTCAAGTTTACCCGAAAGACCACCTGCAAAAGAATTGATTGTAATACTCATTGCGACTTTATCACCTTTGAGTGATGATAAAACATCCTTTGACGTATTTGCATTGTCTGTTACTTTGTTTTCTGTTGCAAAATCACCTTTAAAAATATCAGCAGTTGCATATTTACCGACAACCATTTTTTTGTCTTTAATCACATTGTCTGGTAATGCTGAATTTGAGATTTTTACCACTTCAATATCCGTATCTTTAATTTCTGCACCGTGAGAAACATCTGTTATGAACCTGACAACCTCTGTTTTTTTATCCGAGATATTATTCACCAGAGGTGACACAAGAAATGTTACTGCCACAGAAAGAATAATACAGACAATACCTATCGCTGTTCTGTTTTTCATTGTGTGATTCCTCCTTAAATGAAGTACATAGCCATAAATCCAATTGACAAATATGGAACCAATGGAAATGCTTTTCCCTTTGTATGGGACTTATGGCTAAAATATATGTTACAAATAATTGCAAGAAAAAGACCGATAATAAGACCTGCTATACCCTTTTGAAAACCTAAAACAAAAGCACAGGCAGCAGAGATTTTAACATCTGCTCCACCAAGTTTATTTTTACTTACCATAGCACAAATTAACAACATACCACCGATTGCAAAGCCACCCAAAAGCTTCATTGGGATATCTATGATGTTAATACCTATAAATCCTGTGACGAAAATCAAAACAGAAACGAAATCTTTCACTTCATGAGTCTGTATGTCTGATACCGACGCATAGAATAAAATTTGCAAAAAGATAATACCTTTAATGAGTTCCATTGACCATCCAAAAGTCATTAGCAAACTTGACACAGCAATAATACTGAAGCAATGATATATTGGGACTTTTTCGTCGTCTTTTTTATATCCCGGCGTTCTGCTTATAACTAACTTTGAAATTTTATGCATAACAAGATAAAAGAGCAAAATAGATATAAAAATGAAAAGTGTATATATAACTTCTTGAAAATTCAAATTTGAGATTTGCTCAAACGAAACCAGTTTTATCGGTCCAATTGGTTGAATAAATTTAGTCATATTATCAGTCCTCACAAAAACGGTGAGGCAGATAAACCTGCCCCACCACAAATATTATTTATCCAACATAATTAAACATTGCTTCTACTCTTTCTTCAACAGCCGGAGCCATTGTTTCATTAAAGAGTGAATAGAGAAGTGTAAGGATAAGAGCACCGAGCACTACGGCAATAAGTACCTTAACGCCGGTATCCACATAAGCTTCTGCTTTTGTACCATCGAGAACCGAATGTGCTTTTGCATTCAATGTTGCTTCCTGAACAGCAAAAACATCCTTAACTTTCTGAACTGCTGATTTTACAAGTGATTTAATCTTTTTCATTATTTATTATCCCCTCTCTTAACCTGCGTAGTTAAAGAGTCCTTCAACTCTTGTCTTGACTGTTGGCATGATTGTTTCGTTGAAAAGCGCGTAAAGAAGTGTAAGGATGAGAGCACCAAGCACCACGGCAATAAGCACCTTAACTCCGGTATCCACATAAGCCTCTGCTTTTGTACCGTCAAGAACCGAATGTGCTTTTGCATTCAATGTTGCTTCCTGAACAGCAAAAACATCCTTAACTTTCTGAACTGCTGATTTTACGAGTGATTTAATTTTTTTCATGTTGTTTTACCTCCAAATTTAGATTAGTTGTTTTCTGAAATTTTTTCGTCATAAGCGTTAAACAAAGCTTCTTCCATTTGCTTTCGCACAGAAGAAGTTATTGGATGACAAACAGGTTTCTTTACTTCTTCACCCTGTTTCATCCATGAAGTCTGAGGCATTGTTATGTATCTGCCTTTTTCATTTTCACAGATACCTACACCGTGAATAACAAAGCCCTCATCAATAACCACATTAGCATAAGCTTTTGTTGGTCTATCACCTTTAAAAATCTTTTTAATTTCTACCTTAATATTCATTGTTTGTCCTTTCTTTGTACTGTTAAAAAGAATATTTATCTTTAAATTCAGTACAGTAAGTTTTTAATTAAATGGTATTTTTGAGAGAGAAAATATTATCGACTACCCTTATCCTTTATTCGCTGTAAATAGCGATTGTAATATTTAAGAGCTTTAATAACATAGTCACATTGTTTTTCTTTCGGAATACTATGGGGAATATGGTTTGTTATACGATTATCTCTGAATGGAGATTTCTCCTTTTGATTAGGTTTCTCTTCATCCATTATTACATCGATAACATCTTTTGATAATTTGCCTTGTTCAGCAAATTTTCGCATTCGCAATGTTTGTGCATGTGACGGAGTTGCATCTGTATATTCAATAGCTTCAAAAACCCATCTCTGTCCATTCTCCGAAAGATATGACAGTTCTACTGCAGGTCGCATTGCAATTTGTTTTTCATCTACAAGTTTAAGTAATGGTGATATAAGATTCGTAAGACGAATATATCTTCGAACTTGGTCTTGGCTTTCGCCTACTTCCTCACCTAATAACTGACGAGATGTTTTCCCATCAAAATTCTGTGCCAATGGCACAGAATTTTTACTTGGTCTGCCTGCTTGCCTTTTCATGGCATCAAGTCGCATTTTATATGCAAATGCTTTTTCAGAAGGTAATATTTCTTCTCTTTGCAAATTACTATCAACCATTGCAAGTGTTGCTTCATCTCTTGTAAGCACTTGAACTCGTGCAGATATTTTTTCTATACCTGCAATTTCAAAAGCTCTTTTTCTTCTATGACCTGAAACCATTTCATACTTTCCTTCTTCAATAGGTCTGACTAATATTGGCTGAATTAACCCTCTTGTTTTAATACTCTCAACCAGTTCATTCATTCCATCATCGTCCTTTACCTTATATGGATGATTTGGAAAGTCATTAATTACAGAAATAGGGATTTCCATAATTGCCTCTTGTGTGATATTGGCTTCGTCATATATATCTGATTTTGATAAGTTTTTCTTTTTTTCCACTTTTTAATATTCCTTTTTGAAAATTATTTTGTCATGTGAAATATTATCCAAAAATCTTCGTAATAATGTGGAATACAGGAATTACGACATTAAATGCCAAACCTTGTCCCACTGTGTACAAAATTGCCATAGGAATTTGCATCCATCTCACTTCCTTTCTTTTGTAAATTTGGTTAATCATCTCCATAAAACATATTGTTGGAATTGAATAATAACCATTTCAGTTTGAACTACCTAAGTGTCAGAGCAGCTTACTCTGCCTCACGGGAATTCCACCCCTCTTTCTGTTAGAGCCGTTCTCATTGCCTGCGACGGTTTTATCACGCTCGGACTGTGACTAAACGGGAGTACCATTGTCATTCCGGTCCTCATCGCCTTACTTGTGGCTAACAAATATTTTGTAGTATGGTTTTATCGCTCACTTAAACAAATTTAAGGTCATGGCGCACTCACTACCCAAGCTCTTCCCGAAACTGAAGTACTTAGTTTGTTCTATTCAATTTTTCAAGGTAAAAAGTCGCTTTTTTATATCAATTTTTTAAGAGAAATATTTTCCCCCTCAAGGGGAAGGCATTTAGAAGGCCGGTTTTTGCAACTTTTTCAAAAAATTTTTTAAAGATTTGCAAAAAAAATAAGAATACACCAATTTTTGATGTATTCTTATTCCGAACCATAGTATAGTTTTACTTTTCTAAAAATGAAATGTGAATTAGATAAAAATTTATAATTTTTATTTTTCTGTTAAAAATGAAGAAAGAATAATTTTTAAAATATAAGTAGCATTATCAATAATTATATGATATAATAAAATAACATTAAAAATGAAACGAGGAAAAAGTAGTGAATATTATTGAAGATTCTTTAACTATTGTATTATTAGGAGATTGGAACAAATACTATATACAACCCGATTGGGTTGCTGAAAACATTTTTGGTCAACCTGAAATGGAAATTGGTGTTGATGCTCAAGGAATTGATTTCAATATTTCATATAGGTCAAATAATATTATAATTAATCCTTCTCAAGAAAGAATTGTAATTACTGCTACAAACACACAAAAGGAAACGGTCGAAAATTTAGCTAATTGTGCTACTAATTACATTACCAAAGCTGTTACACCTCGTTTGTTAGCCTATGGTTTAAACGTTGATTTTGTTGAAACAGACAACACATTAATACCAAATTTATTTGACAGTATAGCTGATGCACAGTCTCTTATTGAATTAAATTATGATTTTGCTAAAACACAAATTCAACGCACGCTCATAAAAGAAGGTAACATAGTTAATGTCCAGTATACTCAGGAAAATAATCAATCTAAAATTCATTTTAACGAGCACCATGCTGAAGTTGAAATAGAAAAAGTCATTTTTAGTTACGACACTATTTTAAAGTTTATTAAGCGTTCCAAAGAAATAGTTGTTGGACTTGGTTATGAATTAGAGGAAGATGAAAATGAATAACACAGATAATTCAAAAGCTATATTTGGTAAACATGCATCTTTAAGTCCTAAAAGCAAGCAATCAAAAAAAACAGTAATAATCGCTAATAAAACAGGTATTTTAATACGTGCTACCCGTACTCCAACAACTAGAATTATGGGTCGTACTATAATCGACTTTGAAAACAAAAGAAAAAGAGATTCCTACAAAGAAATAAACAAGAAGTTAGAAGAAGGTTGATATCTTTGTCTGAAAACGAAAACAAACAAACTTTTATTAGCAAAATTCATTTCACATATAAAGAAGTTTATGATACTTCCTCTTTATGTCAAGGAGACTTGCTAAAAATTACCGATGAACTAAAAGGTATTTTAAAAGATATCCATCCGTATTTTTTAAATGAACAATATAAATACTTCATGGTTCTTACACAAAGTTGTGATTTGGTTAGAAGAGGTAACGACAAGTGTAAAACACCATACATAACGCTTGCTGCAGTTAAAGATTTTGATGATGCCTTTAAAAACTTATTATTAAAAAATAAATATGTAGAAGATATAAATGGTTTTCTACTTATGGACACTAAAAATTGGAACCGTGCATACCAACTTTTGGAAAGACTATACAACAACACCGAATCTGACTATTTCTTTCTATATAAAGAGGGGACGCTTGGGTTCCCTAACTCAATGCTCGCCTATCTTAAAGTGTCTATTACACTAAAAGCCGACCTGCATTATGAACAATGTCTATCAGCTAAAGTATTAGAATTAAGTGATGAATTCAAAGCAAAACTAGGTTGGCTCGTTGGCAATATTTATTCTCGTGTTGGTACAACTGACTGGGATAGTATCAAGACAGAAGCAGAAAAGAAAAATATGCTTTCTGATGAATTAAAGTCTCATTGTATAACTGGAGAAAAAACTCAAATAGCTGAATTAAGAAAACAACTAATAACTAATTCAGAACTTATTCAAACAACTGAAAATGCTCTTGACTTTATAACAAATTGCCATATAGAATCAAAATATGACCAAGTTATTAATGTTATTGAAGATATCATCAATACATCAAGTAAAAAAATTCCTAATAACGAAAAAGAATTATTATTAAGAACAATCAAGAGCAGAAGTATACTAAAGGCATTACTTTCAAAATAGAATAATTTAGTATATATTGAACCTTTATTTTTATAAAAATATTTTATCTTGCTGTATTTTTATTATTTTCTTTTAATTTATACTATTTTTGAATAAAAATATAGATATAAAAATATGATGTATTTGTTGTTGTGACAACAACATAATAATAAAAAATTGATAGTCCAGCATTTATGGATAATCTTGATAATTCGCACTAAAGCACCTATACAAAAGAAACCTCTCTCGCTTGAAAATTCACTTCATCCGAGAGAGGTTTCTTACATATTTTTTTGACTATGTAATACTGTGAATTTTATTTAAAAACATAAAATTTAAGTAAATTTTAAACTCCACAAAAAAGGGATATACCACCTATACGGGTGATATATCCCTAAAATTTTATATTAGAACCACAGGTTGACTTTTATATCTTTCCAGTTAAGAACACGATGTCTTGTGGAAAAACTATACAAATAATTTTTCGCATCATCAATGGTCAAAACGAAGGTGTCAAGCCGTAATTCACTTATTTTGCCATTTCGCTGATTGCTGCCTGTCCAGCAGTTAGCAAAGTGGAAAAATTAATTATTAAAAACCCTTTCAAAATCATCACAGATTAAATTGTATTGGTTCTTCAAGTCGCCATCATCAAAGTAGTCATCTATTAGTGTTGGCAATGATATGATTACTATACTTATTAATCTACGCAAATCATTTTTAAAATCATTTAATTGAATATCTGCATCAAAAATAATGCCTAAAGATGTAATATTAAAATTTTTAGCTAACGTACTCGCCGATATATGAGTATTTCCAGAATATGTTCTATACAGTAAATACTCTACCTCAAAACCATTTTTCTGTGCTAAATCCTTTACACTTTTCTTCTTTTTGTAGTTGCTTTCAACCAACAACTTATATGTTTCCTGTATTTCTTGTGTTTTTTCTGGTGGAATTAAATCAAGTCTATTGAATTCTTTGGCGATATTTACGGTCGAGCGAGCTTCTTTTATCTCATTAAATATAATTTCTTGCATGTAATTTTCGTTTTTAATAGTTTCAACAATATTTAACGATAATTCTAAAATTGTTCTAATAATTATATTCGCAGATGCTGGTAAGCCTCTTTCAAATAATAATACAGCACTTTGAAACAATCTATTCAATTCAATAATGGACGAAAGTAAGAATATATCCCTGTGAGATGCATCTTTCCCGATAAATTTATCTTTCAAGAAACCCATAAGCTGCAACAAATCAAAAATCACTTTATACTCATCCTTATGATTTTCCCGAAAGCCTTGAATACAGTCATTAATTTTCAAATCAAGAAATTTATTATGTAATCTTGTTGCTGTTCTTTCTTCCATCTCGCACCTCGCAGTATATTTGTATCTATTATTGTATCACATTTTTGTTTTTTTACAACAAAAATCCCCACCGATTTCTCGATGGAGACATTTTTATTAATTGTGTCGCAGGCGTGGAAGCCTGCCACTACGCGAATGAATTATAATTCAATTATTTCATTTCAGCAATTGCTGCCTGAACTACAATAATAAGTATCAGTGTTATAGACGTAATAGCATTATTATATTGTTATCTCTCATAAAAAGAATAAAAGGGCAGTTTAAAACTGTCCTCTTTTGCTATATCACATATTGATTTGTCGTAAAAATGTCGTAAAACTTAATTTTACATTTTAAAGTATCTCTCAAAATCCTTGATATTGCGTGGTTTTTAATAGATTTATTAATCTAATGGTTTCATTGTTGGGAATAAATAAACGAGAATATAAATAAACAACTTGAAAGATTAATAAGGAAATGATATACTTTATGAGGAATTATAGTATTTATGTGGGGGCTTTACTATGTCAAAAGGCTATATTTATATAATGACAAATCCATGTTTAAAGGATATGGTCAAAATCGGCTATGCTACTAATGTAGAAGAGAGAAGAAAACAATTAAGTACAACTGCCCTCCCCTATGAATATGAAATATATGCTACATATGAAACTTCTGGAAAACTCGAAGACAAGAAACTTCATAAATTGATTGACAATCTTAACCCTGACCTTCGCGTTTCAAAGAACCGTGAATTTTTTGTGATGTCTGCTGAAGAGGCTTATGAATTATTAGAAGCAATTGCGACAATTAGTGGTTCACAAGATAAACTTAAAAGAGAAAAAAATATAACAAACAAATTGAATGCTGAATCAAGAAAAAAGAAGCCTGCTGTTAACTTTGCTAAATGTAATATCCCTATTGGTGCAGAACTTGTGTTTATTGAAAACCCTACTGTTAAAGTAACAGTAGAAAGTGATAGAAAAGTTTCATACAATGATGAAATCACATCACTGTCTGCTGTAGCAGGTAAAATTAAAGGAGTTAAAGCAATCGCAGGTCCTTCTTATTTCACGTACAACGGAAAATTAGTTTGCGACATCGCTAAAGAAACACAATGGAAAGAATAATTTATATATAAGGAAATCACCACCTAAGTTATTAAACCTAGGTGGTGATTTTTGATCATTATTTAACTGTTTGTGTGATAATTATCGTCTTCCTGTGCAAGTCACTTCTCAAAATTTAAATTGTTGGATTTACGTCTTGTAGTGAATATTAATTTTTATTTGCTTTCTTATTACTTCTTTTTTAATCTCCAACTACATTTTGTGAATCTCTCAAAAATGTTTGAGTATTGCCCATATGACGAATACTGTCAAGATATTTATATACCTGTGTGGGTTTATGTTTCGGATTCCCATTTTCGTCAGTATCTTTAATAAGTGCAGACGCTATCAGTGCGTATTCATATTCAAGAGAAGTATCAAAAACAGCATTAAAGTTTACTTTTCCAGTAGTGCTTATAGATGTGCTTATAAGTACTGGTATCAGGATTGGTGAAGCATCGGCAATTTCATTAAATGACATCATTGAATCTGAAAAGACTTTGCTTATTCTTGGTAAAGGTCGTAAACAACGATTGATATATATTTCGTGCAATGAAACTTGGAAAAATCTTAATAAATGGTTGAATATCAGAAAAGAAATGAATATCTCTACTAATAGCTTTTTTGTGAATCGTCGTGGAGAACAACTTGGAATTCATGGTATCGAATACATATACAATAGACTCAAAGAACACGCAGGGATTAATACCTTCTCTTCCCCACACTATCTTCGTCACATATTTGCAACAAACCTATTATCAAATGGTGCAGATTTGCGTCCTATGCAATAGTTGTTAGGACATAGTAGTGTCGCGATTACAGAAATATATACTGAAATAACAACACAAAGAAAGAAGAAAGTATTAGATAAATATAATTTTAGAAATACAATTTAGATTATCTTTTTTTGTTACCATATTTTCATGTGAGTAGTTCACTTTCCCCTATCATAATGAAAAGAGCCACCTATCAACTAAAGGATATAGTTGTCCTTTATTGCAGGTTGGCTCTTTTTTGTTGCTATAAGCTAAATAATACGCTATTTTTACTCTCGTTATTCAAAGTATTCGTCACAAAACTAGACATAATTACGATTAATGTAATATAGAAAGCATTGGATAGTGAGGTGTTGCATTTGACTGTTTTAAAAAACATCTTTTGAAAAAATAGAAACAATGTTGTGTCTATTTTTGTTATGAAATCGCGGTAGCTTTTAATTTTTTGATATACCAATGAAATAAAAATTAATATCTACTTATGATATGAAAAGAGGGATTATTGTGAAAAAGGTTAGAATTTTTTTAAAATCGACAATTTCCATTGTTATGTCATTTGTCATTCTACTTGTATCAGAAAGCTCTATAATGTCAGTTATAGCTTCAAAAATTCAAAATTTAGAACAGCCTGAAGTTTCAATTTCTGCCGAAGAAATCACAGAAGCTTTGAACAATGCTGAATTTGTTGATATAAGTCAAGACTGTCAGTTTGTTTTGGCTGATGATTCGGTGGAAATATCTGATGATTATTTCCCTGGAACTGCTGATATTAATTGTGTTGAATATCCACAGATAACAAATGAATACGAAGCGTCAACCATATCAGAGGATTTGCCTGGAGACGATATGGTTTATTTAACACAGAAATGGTTAAATCAGGAATATGGTGATGTAGAGGGTTTCAATCCCGTTACAGAAAATGGTAAAACAGGTTGGAATACAATTTATGGTCTTATCAGAGCTTTACAACACGAGCTTGGTATAACGAACTTGTCTAATAATTTTGGTTCTACAACAAGCAAGTTATACTCAGAAAACATTTTGCGAAGACAAGATGGTGTTAAAGATAACAAATATGCTATTTTGCAAGGTGCATTATGGTGCAAAGGCTATTCCCCGGGATATAACATATCTATAAGCACTACTGGAAAAGTAAACTTTAATGCTGTTTTTGATAAAGATGTTGAAAACGCAATTAAGCGATTACAAGCAGATGCGGGGTTGCTTGAACAAGATGGTGTTGTATCATTAAATATTATGAAAGCTCTTATGTCTATGGATAGTTTCAAGTTGTTACCTTCATCATATGGTAGCAACTCTAAAATTCGAGTTTTTCAGCAGTGGCTTAATCGGAATTATGAAGAATACACGGGTCTAAATCCTTGTGATGGTGTATATGGTAGAAATACAAATAAAGCACTTGTATATGCTTTACAAGCAGAAGAGGGATTACCTGTTAGTGTAGCTACAGGTAACTTTGGAAACACAACTAAACTTTGTTGCCCTTCTATTCCATACTATAAAACTGATGAAAACGCTGCTAGAAAATATCCTGGTACTGCAAATGGTGATTTATACACATATAATGAAATTCAAAATTTTACCAAGCTTATGCAGTTTGCTTTGTATGTTAATGGATTTGGCGACGGTATTTTCGATGGTATATATGACAATGCTACTAAACAAGCTGTACGAGAATTTCAGGAACATCATGCTATTCTTATTACAGGAAAGGTAAATCTAGGTACTTGGCTGTCCTTATTCATCAGTTGTGGAGATAAGTATCGTGATGCAATAGCAGCAGACTGCGCAACAATTTTAACTGAAGAAAAAGCAAATTCTTTAGTAGCCGAAGGATTTGAATATGTTGGCAGATACTTAACCGGTACATATGGTGGCGGAATAAATAAAGCTCTTAGTCGTGAAGAAGCTGAACTGATTCTTGAATCTGGTTTGAAGTTTTTCCCTATTTATCAAGATGGCGGAACAACACAAAGTGATTTCACTGCAGAAAACGGACAACTTGACGGAAAAGCAGCTGTAAATGCTGCTAAAGCACTTGGATTGCCTGACGACACAATTATTTACTTTGCCGTTGACTTTGATGCTATGGACTACCAGATTACATCAAATATTATTCCTTACTTTAAAGAAGTATATGACGAGGTATCAAGTTCAAGTGCCTACAAAGTAGGCGTTTATGGTGCAAGAAATGTTTGCTCTCGTGTTTCAGATAAAGGATACGCCTGCAGTAGTTTTGTAGGAAATATGTCAACAGGATTTAGTGGTAACCTTGGATTTAAAATGCCATCAAATTGGGCATTTGACCAGTTTGGTAACAAGGACGAAGACGGAAACTATTTGATAATTTCAAGTCCTGATGGCAATTTTGAGATTGATAAAGATGGTGTTTCCGGTAGAGATGATGGTGTATCTTGGTTAAAAGAGGTTGAAGAAAGTGATGCTTTTGTTTCTGATAAAATAAATCTAGGTGAAAGTGATGAGGATGAACTTTCTGGACCTGTAATTGATTTTTTTGGTAATGAAGTTCCACTCTTTAAATTAGATATTGCCTTTGATTTTAAATTTGCACAAATAGAATCATATTACGACTATGAGGCGGAAAGAACTAGAGTTATCATTGGCTACAAAATTTCTGAAATGAGCCAAGAAACAACAGGTGGTAAAAAATGGGTTGATAATTGTAGGCAGGCATATAAAGAGGTTAAGAATGTCGTATATAACATTGGTAAAGGTAATACAAGAGAACTAACCTATTTTTTAAAAAACAAACCCGGAACGCTATATGAAAGCGGACTTCGAATTGGTTTTGATTATACTTCCTATACTGTAGGTTATTTGGAGTTCGATAAGAAAGGAGAACTTGTTGAGGGGAACTTAGGTGTGTTAGGCACAACAAAATTCAGTTCATCATATCCAATAGTGCCTACTGTTTATATCAAATTTCAAGTTGAAGGTTCATTAAGGACAGGGCTTAAATTTGTGAAAGACGATGAATCGGAAACTCTTGATATGTATGGCAATGTTAATTTTACTGTAAAACCAAGTCTTGGACTAGAAGGGAATCTTTATGTTGCTCGTGCTTATGTAGGTTTCAGTGGAGAATTAGAGTGTTCTGCAGATTTTCCATTTCAATCGCTTAAGGACTCTTTTGGAGCAGAAATGAGTGCAAGTTTCTTTATAGAATGGGATGCTCTGCTATGGGGTGACCGACAAGATTGGACCTTTGCGCGAAAGCGCCTATACCCATCGGAAGAGGAAGAAAAACTTTCACTTAATATGTATGACAATTTATCATTTATTGAGCCATTATCACAAGCAACTATCTTATCCGAAACAAACCATCTCGATGTATTCAAATCAAGTGTTCAAGTCTATACAGCACCTAAAATAGTTGAACTTGGCAGTGGTAAATTATTTATGACATATATTGATGATGCACCAAATCGTACTGCTGAGAATCGCACCACATTAATGTATAGCATTTATAACGGAAGTACATGGAGTACTCCTCAAGCTGTTTCAGATGATGGAACTGCCGATTTTGAATCACAAATAACACCTGATGGTACAGGCGGTGTTCACATTATTTGGCAAAATGCGAATACTATATTTAGTGAAGGTGTAACATTAGAAGAAATGTCGAAAGGAATGGAGTTACATTATTCTCATTGGAATGGTACAACAATGGAAAATACTACACCCATTACATCATCTAATCTAAATTTAGAAATGACATATTCTGTAGCATCTTCCGGTAATAACATCGCTGTTGTATGGCAAGAGAACTCAAATAATGATTCTCTTGTTATGAGTGGAATTAACTCAATTCACAGACGACAATTCATTGATGGTGCTTGGCAAGATGTTGAAGATATTGCATCAAATTTGTCAACAATAAATAGCATTGAAACAGGATATATAAATGGTTCAAATATAGTTGTCTATTCAGCTAAATCTAATCTTGATACGGATTTAGAAATCCTATACTATAATGGAACTCAAACAACTGAGTTTACAAATGATGATGTGCACGATTATTCAGTAGATATCTTAGATGATGAGATATATTGGATTAGTAATAACTCAATTAATTGTGTAACGAATGGAGACATATCCACTAAACAAAAAGTTCAGACGTTTGATGGTACAGTTACCAAGATAAATGTTATTGGAAATGATAATGGAAACAAATCAATCGTATGGATATTAGAGGATGAAACAAAAGTCGACTTCTATGCAACTGACTTTAATTATGAAACCAACTCTTATGATGCGATTCGTCCAATTACAATGGTCAACGGTGTTATCAGGGGTTGGGATGCATGCTTAACAACTGATGGTAATATAGAGTTATTATACTGTAATGCTGAAATTTTAGGTAAAACATATGATGATAATATTGAGTTATCATCTTGTAATTCAGAAATTTTGGATGAAACATCTGATGGTAATTATTACGGAACACTAAGTCTGTTTCAAAAAGCGGAAGAAGATTTTTGTGATATCTCCATAATATCCGAATTAGGTTGTAGTGGTGATATTGCTCCTAACGAAGAACTTACATTGACAACCGACATATATAATCGTGGTTCACTACCTATAAATCAATTCCTTGTCAACATTATTGATGAAAATGGAAGCATTGTTCAATCTAATAGTATAGAAAAGGAAGTTGGTGTAAATGAGTATTCAAATATAGAATTTTCATTTACATTACCTGAAACTATTACAAGAACTGATTACAAGGTGAAAATCTTACCACAGCAGTATGACGATATTAACGTAGGAGATAACTACACTACCCTATCTGTTGGCTTCCCTGATTTAGTTATAAGCTCAATGGAAGAGGTCAGAAGTGATTTAGGTCGAGAACTTCATGTTACAATTAAAAATCAAGGATATGATGTTGTAAATGCATCTAATTTGAGTTTGTATTTAGATTCGTACAATGGAACAAATCTTGAGACTAAAGAACTTGCATCCATTCAACCTGGAGAGGAAGTTGTTTGTACTTTCAATTTAACTGAATCTAATTCTGTACCAGCAGTTAGTGAAGAACCTAATTATGTATATCTGTCACTAGAAACTACAGAAACGGAATATGATTATTCAAACAACTATTCAGAATATATTGTCTATCCCGATTATTCAATAACTTTAAATACAGGGACATCTGGTGGAACAGTTTCAGGAACAGGCATTTACATAAAAGATAGTCTTGTTGAAGTAAATGCAACACCTGAACAAGGATACATTTTCAGTGGTTGGTACGAGAACAATGTTAAAATTCTTGGTGCCGATTCATCATATTCATTCAATGCAACACAAGATAGAATCTTAACTGCTAAATTTGTCCAATTAGATTTCTGTAGTATTTATGCGTTAACATCTCAAACCGGAGAAGTTGATGAGACAAACAAATATCTACGAGGTATTAAAGCTGGTGGAAAAGTTAACGATTACTTTGCGGTAAGTGACAATGGTTCATTATTACAGATTGAAAACGATTATGGCAATATAAATGCCACAGGCACAATTGTACAGACTCTTTCTTCAAGCAGAACTGTAATTGATGAATATATTATTGTAATTTTGGGCGATGTAAATGGTGATGGAGCTATTGATGGATTTGATGTAATCACAATAGACCTATACATAGCCAATCTTCACGAACTTACTGGTGCTTATTTAGAAGCTGCCGACATAAATCAAGACGGATTAGTTGACGATTCAGATTATCAACTTTGTATTGATATAAGTGCATTAAAAGTTAGTGGATATTAACTACAAATCATAACTATTTTAGAAATATATGAGGTGATATTTTGGAAAGACAAAATTTAGGCGAAAAATTTACCGTTAAAGGTGTTATATTATTAATTTTACTTATTTCTTTTTTGATTGGGTTATTTTTGCTAATTATCAATATTGGCGAGAATAAGACTTCACCTACCAATGAGCAGGTGCATACAGCTTTAGAAAATCAAGGATTTTTTCCGAGTGATTTTACAGAAGAATATATTGAGGAATATCCCGATCGAAAAATAGTTTCTGTTATCGGACATCGCAAAGGAGAAATGAGAATTGAATTTTTCGAATTAGAAGATAGCAAATCAGCTCGTACAATATATTCCATAATTGATCAAATCATAATTGATGCTAGAGGAAACGATCGTAGAGCGGACCGCAGAACAAGTATGCAATCATATGCTATTCACACATATTATGTCGACGATAAAAATTATTGGCTTGCACGAATTGACAATACTGTTATATATGGTTTCTGTTATGATGATGACTATGAGAAATTGTTAACTGTAATGACTGAATTAGGATATACGGACTAACAGGAGAGTAATATGACATTAGAACAACAAGTTAATTTTATGACAATTTACTTTATTTGTTTCATACCGATTACATATTTGAGTTTTCATTGGGTGTATGTATTAATGTGTGAAACTGTCGGTAAAACAGTTAAAGAAGTCAGAGAAATGAAAAAGGAAATCTTAAGAAGTACAATAGATCGCCAAATACAATTTGCATTATATATGGAAAAAGGTTGTACTGATATAAAAAAATACAGATTACTCTCCAAGATTTATACGATATGTCCTCTAATAAATCTTATATTAGCATTCTTAGCATTTTTTAGATTTAGTTTTTCTCTTATAAGACCATTTTTGCAGTTTGGAATTATTCTTGTTCCAGTAATGGTTATTTGTAGTCAAATAGCAAGGATAATATATAAACATAAATCCAAATAATTTTATACTATTTGATTGAAGTTTAAAATTCACATTCTAACTTAATATTAAGAGCCATCTATCAAACATTTGATGGCTCTTTTTTGTCACAATAGTCTAAATAAAAGACTGCTTATTGCGTCGTTGGTACCACAAAACAACTTGTTCATCTTGACTTTTCAATAAATTGACAAAATCGTTTTCCTAATATTTAAAAGGGGTGATATTATGCCATTGGATATTAACGAGCTCATTAAACTTGGTTTGTTTTTTAAATCGGGAGATACAAATCAAAAATACAAAACAAAAGTGCATATTTATTCACGGTGGATATGTTGGATGAAACATCTCCAAGTTTGAAAGAATATGATAAAGATATGGGAATGGTTTTAATTGAACCGCCATCAATAGACCAAAGAATAATCAATTTTTTCTCTATTGATTTCTCAAAAAAATGGGAATCTTTTCTCAAGCTATTGAAAACAGATAGTTTTTCTGTTATACTAATAATAGTCGCTGACAACACAGTGACAACAAAAATCTTGGCAGTCCGTATTTTATGGATAATCTGAATACTCACGATAATACGAGTAAAAATACCTATACAAAATTGTTTAGGTTTTGATTCATAAGATTGAGTGGGAATAAGAAACGAAAAGTCTGCAAAGCCTTATATATCAAGGGTTTTGAGACTTTCAGAAAGCCCCGTGATACAAAAATGATACTGTATACGGCTTTCCCACATTAATTTCATACAAGAGAAAACCTCTCTCGTTTGAACACTTAGTTCATTCGAGAGAGGTTTTTTTTATGTCCTTTTTTCGGCAGCGTGATACTGTGAAAAATTACTTCTTTGGCTTTCGATTCGGGAAATAGTTTTCCATCCATTCAGTATATTCTTCAGGAGTAATGACACCGTCAGTACAATCATCACGCATTGTAAGAGCCTGATACTTCCACTTCTTAAAGTCTGCTTCTTTTATCTGACGAACCTTAACTCTCGCAGAATATCTTTTGTAATACTTATTGTAAATTGCAACAGCTTTGTTGTCGGCAGTCTTTGCTTTGTATTTTTCAAGAGCAGCAAGTTCCTGACAGTTACGGGTTTCACCCTCGGCAACTCTGTCACAGTAGTTTGTATCGTAATTGCCTTTCATAATGAAATATCTGCCACAACGTTTACATTTACGAAAACGGACATTTTGTTCAAACATTTTGGTAAATTCAAGTTCAAGAATTTCTGCGATAGTTCCGAATTTATAACTTATATTCATAAAGAAAGGAATTTCTGTTAAAAGCTTCACCTGACCAATCGGGTAGTTGTATTTTTCAGCAAATCTCTTTTGTTCTTCGGTTGGTTTACCACCAATGCTTGTCATACATTTAATAAGCTCAGTTTTTTCCATTCCGTAAGGCATTTCGGTTCCGCTTGCTACTTTTCTTCCGATACTGAGTTCTTCAACGCGTTTTGATTTTATAGGGAGATGATGAATTTGCTTATAGATGAGATATCGTTCACTCGGGTATTTGTCAGCAAGAAGCTCGGGATAAAAATCTTCATCATAACAAAATTCCACCAGTTCTTTATACTCGTTCTGAAGAACGATAATGTAGTTAAGATAATGACGCAGAGCATGAATATTATACCTTTTAAATACAGGCGGACAAACAGCAGAATACAAAGATGAGTAAATTACTTCTTTAATTTTAGAAATTGTATCTACATACTTTTCATGTGTAAGAAGATACTTCTCTTCAAAATTATGTACTTTTACATCTTCGTCAGGTTCTTCAAACAATGCTCTTAAAATCCTGACTTCCGGTGTTTCCTTACCGATTAAAACATCCATAGGAGTTTTGAAATCAGTATAAATAAAATCGAGAATACCCTCACCGTATTTCAATCTGACGGTGTTACCACTCAAAACATTAATACAGTCAGATTCTAATTCATCGGGAGCATCGGTTTCGAAACCAAAAGCATCCTTAGCAAACAAATTATATTTGCTTTTCATCTTTTTATAATTCATCTTTGATTCTTCAAAATCTTCGGGAGAATCGTCAACTGAATCAAACCACTCAGATTCATTAAATTCCACTCCGTTGCGTTCGGCTTCAGCTTTTGCTTGCTCAAAATATATAAGTCCTGCAGATTCCGGTCTGTTATCAACCTGAATTTCAAAGGTCTTGCTTTCCGAATTAAAGCATGCTGAATTTGCAAAATGATTCAGTTTAACAAACCTGTTACTTGAACGGGCCGCAACATAAATATCGTATTCATCAGGCTTATATTCTGAATAATCTATATCCATAAAATCACCTCAGTTTTGGAAAATCAAGATTGTGTGTATTTTGGATAATATACATCACTACAAAGAACATTATACAAAACCATTGATATTTTGTCAATGGCTCTCTATAATGTGAATCACAGACGGAGGACACGCTCTGAAGTCTGATAAATACTAACCGAAAGGAGGCAAATCAAATGGCAGTTTTAATGAACGCAAAGGAAATCAGCGAAGAGCTTGGTATTTCCAAAACACTTGCCTATCAGATTATGGAAAAGCTCAATAAAGAGCTTGAAGCTAAAGGCTTCTTCGTAATCAAAGGCAAAGTCAGCCGCCGTTATCTCTCTGAGCAGATATATGGCATGCCGGATAAAGATTAAAATCAGAAAGGAGTATTTAAATGCCGGTTTACAAAGATAAAAAACGTGGTACGTGGTATGTTTCGGTTTACTACACAGACTGGAAAGGCGAAAATGCCCGTAAATTAAAACGAGGCTTTAAAACCCGTAAGGAAGCAGTCGCTTGGGAAAACACGTTTCTCAACAAAAGCACAGGTGACCTGAATATGACTTTTGAGGAGTTTTATGATATCTACAAAAGCGACCTTGAAGAAAAACTAAAAGAAAACACTTGGGTAATGAAAACGAGTGTCATTGAGCTTAAAATCCTGCCGTACTTCAAGAAAAAGAAGATGTGCGAAATCAAGCCTCATGATGTAATGGCTTGGCATAAAGAAATGATGACATACCGAGATAAGAACGGTCAGCCGTATGCTTCGGGTTATCTGAAAACAATTCACAATCAGCTCAGTGCAATATTCAATCACGCTGTAAATTTCTATGAACTACCGTCAAATCCTGCATCAAAGGTTGGCAACATGGGCAAAGCGAATACAAAGGAAATGCTCTTCTGGACAAAGGAAGAATACACAAAGTTCTCCGATGCGATGATGGACAAGCCGTTATCCTACTACGCATTTGAAATGCTTTATTGGTGCGGTATCCGTCTCGGAGAGTTGTTGGCTCTCACCTACGGTGATTTTGATTTTGTGAAGCAGACAGTACGAATCAACAAATCTTATCAGTGCATCAAGGGTAAGGATGTTGTTACCACTCCGAAAACAAAAAAGAGCAATCGCACAATCGTGATGCCTGACTTCCTGTGTGATGAAATACAAAGGTACTTCAAAGGCCTTTACAAGCCGAAGAAGAATGACAGAGTGTTTCTCATAACCAAAGCTTATCTTCACAGTGAAATGCGCAGAGGCTGTAAAGAAACGGGAGTTAAAAAAATCCGTATACACGATTTGAGACATTCACATGTTTCACTTCTCATTGATATGGGTTTCACCCCTCTTGCTATTGCGGACAGAGTCGGTCACGAGAGCATCGACATCACTTACAGATACGCTCACCTCTTCCCGTCAAAGCAAACAGAAATTGCAGAAAAACTTAATATGGAGCGTGCTTGAAATGTCAGCAAAAAATCTTGATAAGCACAACCGTTTCCGCAGTATAACGGTTGGCTTCAGAGTCTCCCCCGAAGAAAACGAACAGATAAACAAGGTCGTTGCAATATCGGGGCTGAGCAAACAGGAATACTGCTACCGCCGATGTATGAAGCAGGACATAATTGTTCACGGTGGTAACCCGAGAGTGTTCAAGGCACTTCGCAATAATCTTGCCGAGGTGCTCGAAGAACTTAAAAATAAAAAAGAAGTGACCGATGATATGCTTGAAATAATCAGGCTAATCACCGAAACACTTCGAGAACTGAAAGGAGATTTTAATGAATGATGTAAAAAAAGAAAAGACCGTCCCTTACTCATCTGTTGGCGCAGATGACGGACAGTCAAACCAAAACACTAACGATAGTATACCCGAAAGCGAAGAAAAATGCAAGTATGATTTCAAAGAAATGATGCGATTGCAAAAAGAACTTCGCAAAACCTTAGACCCGTCTTATATGAAAACGGTAACAATGAGTGAGCTTTATGACACAGCTTACCTCAACAAACCTGCAATCATAGACGGACTACTTTACCCCGGCACCTACCTTTTCGTAGGTGCCCCCAAGGTAGGAAAAAGCTTCCTTATGGCACAGCTTGCTTATCACGTAAGCACCGGAAAAGAGCTTTGGGAGAATGAAGTCAGACAAGGTAAAGTTTTATATCTTGCTCTTGAAGATGATTATTCAAGATTGCAGAAAAGACTTTACCGAATGTTCGGAACTGACGAAACAGACAATTTATATTTTTCTGTTTCGGCCAGAAACTTAAACGGCGGACTCTTTGAACAGCTTGAAAAGTTTATAAGTGAAAACCCTGATACCCGACTTATCATAATCGATACCTTACAAAAAGTCAGAGAGTCAGCAACAGAAAAGTATTCCTATGCAAGTGACTATGAAGTCATTGCACAGCTGAAAAACTTTTCTGACAGATATGGAATCTGTCTGTTACTTGTTCATCATACGCGTAAACAAGCATCTGATGACAAGTTTGATATGATTTCAGGCACCAACGGTTTGCTCGGTGCAGCAGACGGAGCGTTCCTTTTACAGAAAGAAAAACGAACTTCAAAAACCGCAACACTTGAAATTTCAGGCAGAGACCAACAGGACCAAAAACTCTTTCTTACAAGAAATGAAGACAGTCTTATATGGGAACTTGAAAAGATTGAAACAGAGCTTTGGAGAGAAAAGCCTGACCCGTTGCTCGAAGCAATAGCAGAAAAAGTTACAACTGAAAATCCCGTTTGGGACGGAACTGTTTCCGAACTCAGGGATTTGCTGAAGTTAGACATTACGCCGAATGCGTTAGGCATGAAGCTTAATGTCACCGCCGGGCGACTGCTTAATGAGTACAATATTCTCTATGAAAGCAGACGCACACACGCATGCAGAAGAATAAGATTCGAGCTGCAGGCGTGACAACCGCGTCAACCGTGTCAACTTAAAATGCACTGCCAAAAAGGTTGTCACGGTCGTCACGGTTGACGCGAGGAGCTGTGTATCGGGAATATGTGGATACACAGCTCTGACCCCGTAGGGCGCAACAGCAGCTTTTGATATACAAGGTATGTCATAAGTGCTTTTGCGTTACTCTTGACAAGAGTAACAGAACTTTTTATAAGGTTTGATTGATTATAAAAAAGAAGGACAGTGATTATATAAGACGAACAATAAGTATATGTGTAGGAAAAGGCTCGGTGAATCATAACAGCCGTGAGTTCAATGCAAAGAATACAGACCCCGAAAGAACTCATTTTAACACCGAATACTGCAATGAAAAAATCAAAGATGTGTACCACGAATTGTTCGATGATGCACTCGAAAAATACAACCAAAAACAAAAACGTGCTGACAGAAAAATCGAAAACTACTACGAGAAAATCCGTTCAGGTAAACAGGAAAGGACCTTTCACGAAATCATAATTCAGGTTGGTAACTGTGAGAATATGAATGCAAAAACTTCCGACGGTGAACTTGCTGAAAGAATCCTTGATGAGTATTATCAGGATTTTCAGAAACGAAATCCGTACCTGAAAGTTTTCTCTGCTCACCTTCATATGGACGAAGCAACACCTCATCTGCATATTGACTTCGTACCATTCACAACAAAAAGCAAACGAGGACTTGAAACAAGAGTTTCATTAAAACAGGCTTTAGCTAATCAGGGCTTTGTCGGCAACTCAAAACACGAAACCGAATGGAGCCTTTGGGTTGAGTCCGAAAAGGAAGCGCTTTCAAAAGTTATGGAACGGTACGATGTTGAATGGGAGCAGAAAGGTACTCACGAAAAACACTTATCGGTATATGATTACGAAAAGAAAATGCGTTCCGAAGAAGTTGAAAAGCTTACTGCAGAATCTGAAAAACTGAATCTTAAGGTTGAAGAACTGACCGAAAAGGCAGAAGCATTGATGCAGTTTAATTCAGATATAAGTGAGATAACAGAAGACTTTTATGAAACTGATGAGTTTAAATTACCTGAACCGCCACCCTTAATGACAGCAAAAGTTTATAAGTCAAAGTTTGTTGAACCTCTTTTCAAAAAGCTTCTTGACCTTGCAAAGTCTGCAGTAAGAAAGTGCTTTGAACTGCAAAATCAGCTTAACAGTATAAAGTTATGGGGTAAGGCGGATAAGGTCAAT
>JAEIGA010001431.1_pt1 | contig 37302 bp, 48 predicted proteins | sample 9270691 | NCBI WGS metagenome assembly JAEIGA01 (sample SAMN17057246, study PRJNA624740) | gut metagenome | biome: biome; isolation source: fecal sample | host: Bos grunniens | place: China: Xizang | collected 2019
AGGGAATATGGTTTATAATACCAATCTTGGGGTTGATTGGGGATTCGTTACCAGCCCTAAGTGGATTTACAAACATTCCAAATATAACATTTTCGGTTGCACTCTTTTGTGGGTGCTTGTGCGGCTTCTGTCCCCGATCGGCACTATCTGGCTATTGATTTATTGGATTTTTCATGTTGGACGAAAGAAAGGGAATTAAAATGTTTGGAAGAAAAGTATTTTTTATTAAATACAAACCTTGGCCGCCCTATAGCAATGAAGTTGCGGAATGCTTCATGCCGGCCTTTACCCTGGCGGGCGCAATTAGAAAATTTAACAAGAAATTAAATAATATTGGGGTATATCATCCACAAATCCTCAATATTGTTCAGGTATATAAGGATGGAGCTTTTTAATAAGCTCCATTTTTCTTTATTGATTTTTTATAATATTTATGTTATAATATATATAGAAAATAAATGAAAGAGAGTAATAAGTATGGTAACAAAAATTAGATATATTCAAATGGATGATGCGATGAATTTTCCCAAGTTTCTTTGTGAAGATGGACACTGGGTGGAGATTTCAGACCTTATTCAGCATATTGCTAAGCCGCATACCGGAACCTATGAACTCAAACAATTCTGTATTGACTGGGCAGAAGATATGGAGGCTGAAGGCGATTCTAAAATTAAGTCTTTCTTTTTCCTCCTTACTTCTAAACTTTCTGAGTCTGACCCCCTATGGAAAGAAGCATTTGATTATGTCTTTGAGAAAGGAGACTGGTTGTAATAATGAACGCAAAATATATTTCCTTTTGGAGCAAAGTATATAAAAAATCAAATGAAAAAACTGCAAAAAGAAGACTAAAGACTTATTTCAAAGAACGCGTCAAGAGCGCAATGAGAGAAGGAAAAACTTTTGTAAGATTTTTTATTGAAAAAAGTGACCCCCATTGGAAATATGTTCCTGAAACTGCTGAATGGCTTATAAAAAAAGGTTTTAAATGTTTTTTTGAAATCAATGAGCGCTTAGATAACGATTACGATGTTACTATAAAATGGGAGAACTAAAATATGATTTTACCTACTTTGCATTTTCGTGTTGAACGCTGGAAATTTAATAAGGAATATGGAGTATATGTTTCTACTCTCGGCAACTTTAAAGATCGTCATAAGCGTAGATTACCGATTGTCATTCGCAGTAATGGATATTGCTCGGTAAAAACAGAAACCTGCAATTTTAAAGCTGCACATCGGCTTGTAATGTTGACTTGGTGTCCGATTCCTAATGCAGAGGAAATGACGGTTGACCATAAGAATCATAACAAGCGAGATAATACTCTTACCAATCTTGAATGGGTTACCCGGGCGGAGAACCTGCGGCGCGCACGAGAAGATTTTGTGTGCGGCGAGGCTGAAGCCCCTCAAAAGACTCCAAAAAAGCGCTCTCGTTTTAGTCCCAAGTATCCTTTAGCCCAGTATCAAGCAGAAATTAAGGGCTGGTTGTTAAATAACAAGTTTTGTAAGAATTGGGATGAAATCAATCAAGCCAGAGAAGAACTTTATCCTAACGGGCAATATTCATCTAAGCTTCATGCGGCTTATAATGAAATTTATACAAGAAAAAATTGTTCCGGTGTTCGGAAGGTTGGAACAAAAATTAGATTGGAGGTAGTATTTGAGTAATATGGAAATTTTGAGTCAAACAGAAATTATCGAACAGACAGGTGGCTGGCCAGCAGGCATAGTTATTGCTGTGTTTGCCATCTTCTTTATAGCTATTTCTCTCTTCTTTGCTTTTATCCTTGATTTCGACACTTTAGGTATTATAGCTGGTTTCTTTGTAACACTTTTTGCCCTACTTTTCACAATAGGGGTTTGGTCACCCAAAGATACTCCAACAGGTAGATACGAATACAAAGTAATCCTTGACGAGACCTACCCAGCATCACAGCTATATGAAAACTATGAAGTTATTGGTCAAGATGGTAAGATATGGATTATCCAAGACAAAGAGAGTAAGGACTAAGTCTTTACTCTCTTTTTGATTTTTTATAAATAATATGATATAATATATATAGAAATGAAAGAAAGGAAATGATAAGTAATGAGACCAAGATGTCCTGATATAAAAATCTTTCCGCAAGATATCAAGCCCGGCGATGAATTTAGAGGGTATCATTATAGTCAAGGAGATACTACTTGTCAATGCTATTGCCAAGTAGTTATCAATGAAGAGGGTACTCCTCTAACTTGGGGGAAATATCCAATAGAAGAGACAGTTGAATTCTTCTATCGGGCGCCCACTTGGGAAGAAGAACAAATCTGGAAGGATGAGCAACTCGATATTTCCAAATCTCCGAATATTATGAACCTTATCGGTATTCATACCGATTTATATGATATTGGCGATGCTCGCCATGAGATGTATAACGCTTGGGTTGAATGTGATTATCAAGACCAACTTCTTGAATTGGAAAATGAAGATTTCTTTATTGTGGGCGTGGCACCAGCCCCTTGGGCACCGGGATATTTTAATGAACCAGTAGCAGTAGTGTGTGAATACTACGATAATGGCGATAGATTTTGGTGCCATGCCGAAAAAAACTGGTATGATAGTATGCGAGAGGAAAGTATGGAATTATACAAAAAAGCAAAAGGAGAATGATAATATGGAAAGTAAACATCAACACTTAATTGATAAATTGAACGGCTTTTTTGATATTCTTTATGAGAGTGGTTGTTTGCTCGAAGATGAGGAAGAAGAGCTGAATGAATTGAATGATGATATTGTTAATCTCATTCTCAGCCAAGAGAAAAGAATCGACGAATTGGAAAAGGAGAAAATAAATGAATAACGACTTTTATTTCCCAAGGTCCTTCGACCTTCCATTCCCAGACCCAGAAACCCAAAACTTCAAGGAACATTTTATTCAAACCCAATACGATTTACCCAAGAGGCTAAATCATTATGCTCAAGACTATCCTAATCTTACTTGGTTTCGGGCTCAAGTTCTCTATGAACGAGCTGTTGAAGAAGTAATTCGAGAGAGTGGAGAAAAAGACCTGCTTAGTGGTAAATTGAGCTTCGGTCGAGGATGGAAAAAGGCTGAGGAAAAATTTATTGAGCTAGTTGAAAGCAAAGGTTATAATAAAGCTTTGCATTTTTAAGGAGTAAGATAATGATTACCATACAAGATTGCGAAAAACTTTATGCTAAATTCAAAGAATATACTGAAACGGCTGGACAGCACGAATTTCCTATGTTACTCAAGGTAGATTTAATGATTCAAGCCTCTTTAGAAAAATGGAAAGAAGAAGTTCATCAAGAAGAAGCTGAAGCTATGTTTCGAGTTGTAAAGAAATTGTTTGGAATAACAATCTAAAATGAAAGGAAGATAAACTATGTATAGTGCATATATTACAAGAATCAAGAACCTGCGGCCGCACAGCAATGCCGACCGGTTGCGGCTAGGTGAGTGCTTCGGAAACACTGTTTGCGTGAGCCTCGATTATACGGACGGGCAGCTTGTGGCATATTTTCCTACTGATGGCCAGCTGTCTGAGGAATTCTGCCGAGAGAACGATTTGGTTCGTCGCAAGGATGAGAGTGGCCAGCCTGCGGGCGGCTATTTAGACCCCGCGAAGCGGAACATCCAAGCAATCAAGCTTCGAGGCGAAAAGAGTGATGGTCTAGCCTTGCCGGTCTCTTGTCTGGCTTATACTGGCATTGACCTCAATACTCTGACCGAGGGAACCATTATCAATACGGTAAACGGACACGATATCTGCACCAAGTATATCCCTCGCCGCAATCCTTCTCGTGCCGGCCGGGAGGGCAACCGCACCCGCAAGAAGAAAGTCGATATCGCTCCCCTGTTCGCGGAGCACGCAGATACCGAGCAGCTGGCTTATAATCTTGCAGACTTCCACGTCGGTGATATCATCGACCTTACCCTAAAGATGCATGGGACCTCCGCCCGCACCGGTTATCTGCCCACTCTCAAGGGCTATAAGAGAACTTTGTTGGACCGCATTTTCCGTCGGGAGGGTGAGCCTATCTATGAGTATGACTATGTTTGCGGAACCCGCCGTGTAGTGCTCGATGGTTTCGATGGAGGCTTCTATGGGTCTAACGAGTTCAGAGAGCAGCATCACGAGTCTTTCCGTGGAAAGCTCCATCGCGGAGAAACCGTCTACTACGAGATTCTCGGATTCACCACCGACGGCACTCCGATTATGGGAAACGCTGATAATAAGAAGACCAAAGATAAGGAATTCATTAAGAAGTATGGTCCAACCACCGTTTTCTCTTATGGCTGCACTTCTTCTGGTAAGAAGAATCTTTATGGCGAGGATGAAAACGGTTTGTATTCTCTTGAGGTAGATGCTCCGCAGTCCGACCTTTATGTATATCGAATGACTTATACCTCTCCCGAGGGTAACGTCTTCGAGTATCCTCCTCATCTTGTTCGCCGTCGCTGCGAGGAGATGGGTGTTAAGACCGTGCCGCATTTTGGCACCGCGATTATCAGTGCGGACCGTCTTCATTTCATCGCTCCTGATGGCTATGACCACGATTATATGATTGGCGATGGAACTATTGGCGATATGGTCAAGAATTTGGCTGAGGAATACTATGACGGTCCCGACCCCGTAGGCAAGACCCATGTGCGGGAGGGTGTTGTGGTAAGAATCGTAAATCGTCCGGGTTTTGTTGCTTATAAGGATAAGGGATTTCATTTCCGCTGTATAGAAGGCATTATCAAGGCTGACGCCGAGGCGCCTGATATCGAGGAGGCACAAGAGGATTATAGAGAGGAAGTCTAACGACTTCCTCTTTTTTGATTTATATAAAAATATATGATATAATATATGTATAAGAAATAAAAAAGAAAGGAATTGATAATAATGGCATTACCCGGAGTATATAAATCTTTCAATGAGCGCTGGGCCGGTCAAACGGTCTGGGTTATTTCCGATACCCATTTCGGTGATAAGGAATTGCGGGCCGGTGTTCCCGGTCGCCCTAGCGACGAACAATTAGTAAAGAATATCAATTCTAAGGTCGGCCGCAAAGACACGCTCTTGCTTCTGGGCGACGTAGGCGATGTAGAATATGTCAAGCAGTTGCGCGGCTATAAAGTTCTGATTGCTGGCAATCACGATGCGGGTATGTCTAACTATTCCGATCTCTTTAACGAGGTATATGAAGGTGCTTTGATTATCGGTGAGAAACTTATTCTCTCGCACGAACCGGTCAATATTTCTTGGCTATTCAATTTGCACGGTCACATTCACGATTTTAGACATAAAAACGATAACCATCATTTTAATGTTTGTGCTGATATGATTGGTTATATGCCAATTAATTTAAACCAATGGATGAAACAAGGATATCTTTCTCGCATTGAGACTATTCACAGAACTACTATTAATAAGGCAACAAAAAGAAAACTTCGTAATAAAAATTTTTAATATTCACGGTCAAAAATGGTAAATATATAACCCCTCTCGTTTAAATATAATAGAAAAAAAATAAGGAGGTTTTTTTATGGATTATAAACAAATTCCGGTAGGTAAAGCCAAAGACCTAACTGGTAAAAAATTTGGGCATTTAACTGCTTTATATAGAACTGAAAATAAAAAAACTTAGACTATGTGGGTATGTAAATGCGATTGCGGCAAAATCAAGCCAATGCCAGCCCAATACCTTGTTAAAACTAATGACCCATCATGCGGCTGTTAGAATAGAATAAAAGCAAGTAATCGAATGAAAGCATATAATGAAAAACAAAGAACGATTAATATTGGTGATAGATTTGGTAAATTAACAGTGATTGAATATGAAGGTTTAAGGAAATAGGCTAGCAGAAATAAAAATGAAAGTTGGTATATTTGTAAATGTGATTGCGGCAGTCCGCAAAAATCTATACGAGGTAATGATTTAGTCACAGGAAGAACAATTTCTTGTGGTTGCATTTCTTCTGCAGGCGAAATGGTAATTAAAGATATTCTAAACGAATATAATATTTTTTATAAAACTGAATATACTTTTTCAGATTTAAAAAATCCAAAAACCAATTATCCCCTAAGATTTGATTTTGCTGTATTTGATAATACTGAACTAAAATATTTAATTGAATTTGATGGACGCCAGCACTTTGATGGACCAGAAGCCACTTGGGCTCATTCTTCATCTCTAGAAGATATTCAATATAGAGATAAACTAAAAAATGAATATTGTAAAAAACACAATATTATTTTAAAACGAATACCATATACCGAATTACCTTATCTCTCATATGAAAAAATTATTGGAGCAACATATAATATCTAAATAGTAAAGCCAAAAGAGGAGGAAAGAAAATATGGGACTAAGAGAATGGTGGAATAGAACCAAGTATCGTCTTGGGTGGGAAGAAATTACCCCCTATGGCGCATGCTTATATAAATATTGTAAAAATATTGTTGATGAAAAGGACGTTTATATCCAAGCTTATGAGGACGCACTCGCTGATATGTGGCCAACGGAAATGTATCCTGATATGAAGTATAATAGACTCTCGGCCGCAGTGGCTTTTGTAATTTATATGAATGATAATTTTTACGGCTGGGAGGAAGAAGATGCTGAAGTTGAAAATAATGATTGAAAATACAGAGACCAATCATATGACCAAACTCGAGGAACAAACAGATACTTTTTATGAGCTCGGTCAGACAGACTATGCCATAATTGGCGACTTTGTGCATAACGCAATGCGGGCTGCAGGTTATGCGATGGAGGGCGATACCGTATTACTTCGGGGTGTAACCTATGAAGAGGCAGAAATGTTAGAAGACTTTTTAGAAGATATTAGAACCAATAGAAAGGGAGATGAATAATGAATAAGTATCGAATCAATTTGGTCACTATGACCGATATCAATGAGTTCGTAAAAATTGCTTCAAACCTGCGGCCGCAGGTCCATCTGATCGACGGGTCTGGCTTCCGAGTAAATGGCAAGAGCCTTTTGGGAGCTATGGCTACTGTCGAATGGGATGAGCTTTACGCAGAATGCGATGAGGATATTTATTCCGATATCGCTGATTTTGTGATCGGTGAATCGACCTAAAAGTCCTTTATTGATTTTTTATAAAAAATATTATATAATATATATAGAAAATAAATAAGAAAGGAAAATTGCTTATGCTTGATTTTACTAATGGTGGATTTTTAGCTTATATCAATGATTGCGAACGGCAAGAAAAAATCCAAAAAGCAATCAATATGTTCTCAACTCAATACAATGTCGAAGATGAATGGGACCAAGAAATAGTCCTCAATGAGTGCGGGCTCAACGATCTTACCAACGAGGAAGCACAAGTAATTTTAAGGGGTCTTGGTCGATGACTTACTATAAGGAAGCTTTCCGAGTCCTTTTGGATCGGTTTGCTCTAGAAGTAAAACAAGGAAAATATAAAAAACTGGATTATAATCTATGGCGAGATTTATATGGTCTTGCTAAAATGGTTGATGGATCTATAGCGGAGATTAGTGAAAATTGGGAAAATAATATCACTTTAGATATTTTACCCCACCATTCAGACAGGACAAGGCATTATGAATTTGAGATGGATGATGGCTCTCTTGGCGAATATCTTGCCGAAGAGTTGCGAATGGCTAATTTGAAGAGCTGTAAGCTTGAATGTAACATCGCTACTTTCAATGAACCTACTGCTAATAATAATGTTCTAACTTTCAATACTGTCACTAATGGTCTTGCCTATGGGAAATATGAACTAGATCCTTGTACTGCTACAACTTGGGATTTTACTATTGCAACTCAGGAAGAGGTAGCAGCTAAAGCAAGTAATGAAGATCTCAATCAAGTAAAGAAACGAGTTGAAGAACTCGGTAGAATAGCAACAAAAGATATTATTTTTGAAGAAAGAAAGGAAAATAACGAAATGAAAGGTTTTAATTTTGATTTTGGCTCTTGCGAGGGTAGCAATGTAAGAATGTCTATGTATGGTATGGCTGTGAAAAATGGTTCCGGCACCTGGGTAGCATATGACAAGGAAAATGAGCAGATTATGGATGTCGATATCCTTAACTTCGAGGGAGCTAAGTATATGTATAAGTTGCCTGTTGCTCTGAAAGATATCGCTAGAGGCGATGTAGTAATTCACAATCGTCGTCCTATGTTTGTAACTGGCGTAGCCAATGGTAAGATTACTGCGATTGACCCCTTCGACGGTGAGGAAAAGGTCATCTTGCTGACCCGTTCTCCTTTCGGTTTCGATTTCGCAACTAAGGTAGTATGTCTGTTCGATGGTGTGTTCGGCAAGGCTGACGCCGCAAATCCCTTCGGCAATATGCTCCCCTTCCTGATGATGGGTGATAGCGATTTCGATCCTATGATGCTGATGCTGATGGGTGGCAAGATGGATATGTCTAATCCTATGATGATGTATATGCTGATGAAGGACGGTGACAAAGGCAATGATATGCTGCCCTTCCTTCTGATGGGTATGAATAATGGCTGCCATTGCAGCTGCGATTGCGAGAAGGAGGGCTAATAAATGCCCTGGGGACTGATAATTTGCCTTATTGTTGCAATTGTCATAGCAATTGTAGTGGCTTATGAAGAGTGCTATGGATTTGAGCTTGGTTTTACTTTAGTGCTTACCTTTTTATTTGGCCTTTTGGCTTTTCTTATTTGGTTTCTGATCGGGGCAGTTAGCCTTACGGGCGCAGAACCCGTATCTCAAACCATAGCGGAAGACCAAGCTATAGAAATTTACTCTCTAACTGATGGAAATTTGGCCGAGGGATATACTGGTTCTTTCCTTGGTCGAGGTTATATTGATGAAGAATTAAAATACGCTTTTGTAAAAAAAGATAAACTTGGTTATGCGATTGAACAAGTCGAAGCTGATGAATGCTATGTAAAATACACCAAAGACACTCCAAAAGCGGTTCCCATTATATATCATTATGGAGGTTGGCTAAAATTTTGGTGTGGCGTTACAGAAAGTGAAAGTAGCAGTTATGTTTTCTATCTTCCCGAAGGAAGTATTATTGAACAATATAATATAGATTTAAAATAATAAAAAGACCCTAACCATGCGTTAGGGTCTTTTTTGATTTTTTATAATAAATATGTTATAATATATATAGTAAATATGAAAAGAGGTTATAAAGTATGACTATTTGGGAAATTGTTGATGACGAATATTTTATAAATATAGACAATATTACCTTCATTGACTGCTCGAAGAAAGGCGAATTTACAGTCGGCTTTATTGGAGGAAGCTCTCAATCATTTACCACTGACAGCTCACAAAAAGAATTCGCTCAAGAAATAAGAGCTCAATTTAATGCAACAGATTTTAAAGAAGAAGGAGATGAAGATATTGCCAGTAGCGAAGAGTTATCAAAGCCTGAACCTGCTTGGAGAACCGTATATCAAGAATAAGCGTATGTATATTCTTGTCGAAACCAAAAGTGGCAAAGAAAAAGAAGTTCGTTGGTATACCGACCAAGAATATGCAAAAATGTATCCAGAAGAGAAAAAAGATAAGACCAAAGACCCTTATTATAAAAGTCAAAAGTATGTTCTTGGTTTTGACGAAGGATATATCTGGATACTGAAAAATCCAACAGAAGAAAATGAAGAATGGCTTTATCTTAATGGCTATCTTTACTCCACCGGTCTTTGGGGCAGATATATTAAATCTACTGAAAAAGTTGAAGTGCCTTATCATATTGAAATGGTAAAACTCTACTGGGAAGATGTGGGTAAGGCAGATGAATGGTTAAAAGATGAGGCCGAGGTTCTGCGGGCGGTCGATAAAGTCCGGTATGGCGAAAGACTCGGAGAATGGGTCGGTGCCGTTGGGGACCGTCTGGACCTGAAGTTGAAAGTGCTCCGCAGAAGTAAGAAAGAGTCTTACTATGGAGAACAGTTTACTCACGATTTTGAAGGCGAAGATGGAAACCAGTATCGTTGGATTACCGGTGCCCGGTCTTTAACCCCAGGTGAGGAATATGAGCTAAGAGGCACAATTAAAGAGCATATTTCCGATGGTGGTGTTAAGATTACTGTATTAACAAGATGCAGGGTTGCGGAAAGCTGACCCTAAGGCGCTTTAAGGCTAGCGGCCGCAAACCTTCTTCTTCCTCAAAATACTATATTGATTTTTTATAAAAAAAATGATATAATATATATACAGAAAAAATGAAAGAAGGTTATTTTAATGGTATTTTCAGAAATCGTGCCTGAATTTGAACAAAATATAATTCAAGATTTTATTGAAACCCACGGGTCCCAATATGAAGACACTGCTTTAGAGCTAAAAGCTCCTCTGTCCTACATTATGAGACATTGGGAAGATGCTAAAAATCTTTATCTTTTTAAATTGCTGGGTAATACTTTGGATTATACCTTTGAAGCCTCTTGGGGAGAAGGGCAAAAAGAGCAAGTTAAAGCAATAGAAGATTTGATAGAAAATCAAAGATGCTTTATTGAAGCCTTTCAAGAACAGCTTAATATAATTTCAAGATTTTCTGACAAGCTCCCATTTGGTTTGTATATAGATTTATACAATTTAGTAGGCAATACAAACGCATTAAGAACCAATCGAATTGGGTTTAGTGGTTTCTTCCCTTTGCACGATGGAAAAATGTATAAGTTTCAAGAAAATGCCAAAACTATCAAAGTAATCGGTAAAATTTGTCAATCCTATAATATTCCTTATTTCGAAGAATTTCGCCTTGCTCATTCTCAGGTCTTGAACAAACCTCTTCAGAAGGGTTTGGTTCATATTTCTATTCATCCTTTAGACTATATTACTATGAGCGAATCACCCGACTGGTCTTCTTGTATGAATTGGCACAACAAAGGAGATTATCGTCAAGGCACGGTTGAAATGATGAACTCTAAAAGAGTGGTTGTAGCCTATGTGGCTCGTGATGAAAATTGTGAAATTACTCCTTCTTATGCTTGGAATAACAAGCAATGGAGAAAGCTTTTTATTGTAGATGAAAATTTAATCACTGGTGTGCGAGGATACCCTCAAGAATACACCGATTTAGATATTCTTGTTGCCAAAGAGCTTAAAAAACTTGCTAATCAAAATCTTGGATGGGAATATGAAGATGATTATGTTTGGGCAGAAGGTTGCGATGGAGAGGGTATAGATTTTTATATATCTGAAGATACCAATGTCTTTTGGGAATTGGAAACTGGCTGGATGTATAACGATTTTTACTATAACCATATTACCTTTCGTAAAAAAGGATTGGATTGCGGCGGTTACCTTTGCTATTCTGGACCTTGCCAGTGTATGGTTTGCGGGGGCGTGCTTGACCCAGAATATACAGATGATGAACTCGGCAGTTACATTACCTGTGAAGGTTGTGATAAAGGATTCCGATGCAATCATTGCGGTGACTCTTATTCAGAAGATAACGCTGTTGAAATTAACGGTTTTGTATATTGTCCTTGTTGTGCAGAAAATCATGTTAAACCCGAGTTTTATAGTGGAGAGCTTCTTGATGTTTCAGATATGAATCAAATAACTGTAAGCAAAGTTGAAAATGGTAAAATGTATGTCTGGGATAAATCATATAATTGTATCAATTTGCTTTACGAGAACTTTGAAAAGTTTGAAGCTGAATATGGACCCGTGCAACAAATGGTAGATGTAAGCTCTGGCTGGTCCCACTACCTAAGTATAGATATTGAGCGACTCTCTGATGCTCAAATAAAACAATGGTTTGGGCGTGAAAGACAAGAACTGTCAAATAATTATTGGAGATGGGTTTGTTCATCTAATATCCCATACGACCAACGCAGAAAAATGTGGGATGATTGGGCATTAGAAGATCTTCCATTCTAACCCATAGTAAAAAAATTGATTTTTTTAAAAAAATAGTGTATAATAATTATAGTAAATAAATAAAAAATATAAAAATTGAAAGGAAAAGAGAACAATGACCAAGTTTACTAAGAAAGAAAAGCTGACCGCTATTATCACCGCCATCGAGAATGGCACCGCAACCTTTGAGTGCGGAAACGATGTAATCCGCGAGTTTGCGGAGAACGAGATTGTCCTGTTGGACAAGAAAGCTGCAAAGGCTAAGGAGAAGGCCGCTGAGAAGCGTGCCCAGGGCGACGAGTTGAGCGCTGTCGTTGAGACCGTTCTGACTGGCGACCTGCAGAGCATCGCTGACATCACCGCTCAGATTGTCGGTGAGGATGTTACCGTAGGTAAGGTAACCTATCGTCTGAAAGTTCTGGCTGAGAACGGCAAGGCTGTCAAGGGCGAGATTAAGATTCCTGCTACCGAAGGCGCCAAGGCCCGCACTATCGTCGGCTACAAACTGCCCGATGCGGAGTAATAACTAAATAAAAACCCTTCCTTCGGGAAGGGTTTTTTCTTTGCTTGATGCCTGCAGCGAGGAGGGCCGGAGGGCTCGACCGCAGGAATGAAAACAGCCTTTTGGAATTTTCAATTTGACTTTTCTGAATTAATATGGTATTATATTATAAAAGGAGTGAAATAGAATATGAAATTTTGTATATCAAGTCGCCAAGAAAAAGAATACTTGGTTAAAGCAGACCAAATAAAAGTGGAATATAGAGATAGAGATATTATTTATGATTATATTGAGCTTTATCCTAATAAAACCATTATTTTGCATTTGCCAAAAGAAGAAGTAGATTTAGAATTAATAAAAGGCTTTGCTGAAAAAATTAATTTAATTTGCAGTTTGGATAATTTATACTATGCTTATAAACTAAAAGAATTAAATATAAAGTTCTTTTATTCGTATCCAGTATCTTCTTATTTTGAGCTACAAGGATTAAAAGAATTAGGAGTATGTTATGCTTATATTGGTATGCCTTTATTCTTTGACTTACCAAATGTAATCAAGATTGGTATTCCTTTGCGCGCGGTGCCTAATGTTGCCTATGAAGCATATATTCCAAGAGATAGTGGTATCTGCGGCCAGTGGATTCGTCCGGAAGACGTAGGAATTTATGAAAAATACATTGATGTTTTTGAATTCCATACCGAGGGATTGCCGCAAGAAAGAGCTCTATACCGCATCTATGCCGAACAAAAGCATTGGTCCGGCGAAATGAGTGATATTATCACAAACTTTGGAGAATCCGATTGCCTAAATCGCTTGGTTTATGAAGATATAGCGCAGATTCGTGTTTCGTGCAAACAAAAATGTCAGTCCGGCCACCCATGTGACCTGTGCCGAAAAAGCGTGAAATTCGGAGATTTAGTGCGCCGATATGCTGAAGCCAAGAAGGAAAAAGACCTTAATTGATTTTTTATAAAAATTATGATATAATATTTATAGAAAATAATAGAAAGGTATGATAGGCGAATGTTCGAGAAAGATTTACCTCTGTTTGAGGAAATTTGCAAATTGTCGCAAGAAAAATTGCTCAAGATAATGGCAAATTTCCTTCAAAAACACTATAAAAATGTCATAATAACTGAAGATTATATTATAGCCAAAGGAGATATTCCTATTGGCTTGGTTGCGCATCTGGACACAGTATTCTTGTCCCCGCCTGTAAATATTTTCTTCGATAGAGAAAAGCAGGTATTATGGTCTCCTGAGGGACTGGGTGCCGATGATAGAGCAGGTATTTATTTAATTACGCGTCTCGTCCGGGATGGCCTGCGGCCGCATATTATTTTAACCACTGATGAAGAATCTGGTTGCTTTGGTGCTGATGCTTTAATCAAAGCTTACCCACATCATCCGTTCAAAAGTTTAAAATATCTTATTCAGTTAGACCGTCGGGGCGCAGATGACTGTGTTTTTTATGATTGCAATAATCCAGAATTTGAGGTATATGTTGAAAAGTTTGGATTTAAAACCAACTTTGGGTCTTTCTCGGACATTAGTGCTATTTGTCCTGAGTGGGGTATAGCAGGAGTAAATCTTTCTGTTGGATATATTAATGAGCATAGTAAAGAAGAAATTCTATGTGTTCGTTTGATGATGACAACCTATGAAAGAGTATCGAATATGCTTAAAGAGAAAGATATTCCTTATTTTAAATATATCCCGACCTATAATCCTTATGGATTTTCGTGGTCAAGCACTATCAATGATGTAAAATCTAAATATCAAGTAAAATGTCGTCATTGCGGCGATGTAGTATTTGATTTTGACGCCATAGCGACCAAAGGTCGGGAAGGTGGAACAGTTTTTTACTGTCTTGAATGCGGAGCTGACCCGACATTGATAAACTGGTGCGAATGTTGCGGAGAAGCTTTTGAGTTAGAATCTCCCAACCTAGAAGAATATTTGTGTAAAGATTGTAGGGAGAAAATAAATAATGTATAAAGAAATTCAGCAACAATTTAATGAAGTAATTTTAGAGTCTCAAAATTTTATGCCTAAAACTGATAAACTATTTGAACTTTGGAGAGAAAATAAGCAATGGTTTTTAAATAAAACCAAAGGTAGGCTAATCGTCGAATCAAAAGAAGAAATAAGTTTTGATATGGACGATGAAACTAAACTGCATTATATTGACGAGTTTATTGATTTTGTAGGGACTTTTGGTCTCTTTGAATTATGCGATTATATTCAAGCTCAAAAAGACGGATTTTTTAAGAACGAAGTAGTAATTTCATACAACTATGGAAATACTCATATTCCCGCTGGGTCAAAGTTGTTAAAATCTTTTAAGATTTTCATCACTAATAAAGATTTGCTTTATGAAATTCAGAATAGAGCAAGTATGATTATCCAAGAGATAAAAGTAAAGGGAATACTTTGTCTTTCAGTTCATCCGCTGGATTATCTTTCTGTAAGTGAAAATAATCACGGTTGGAGGTCTTGTCACGCTTTAGATGGGGAGTATCGAGCAGGAAATCTTTCTTATATGGCGGATTCAGCTACCATAGTATGCTATTTAAAATCTAAAAAAGATACTGTTTTACCGAATTTTCCCAAAGAGGTAAAATGGAATAGTAAAAAATGGAGAACTTTACTTTTCTTTTCTAATGATAAAAGAGAAATGTTTTTTGGAAGACAATATCCTATGTTTTGCAAAGATTCTTTTCCAATAGTGATGAAGATGTTGGAGTCGGTTGGATTAACCAATAGAGGGTGGGTGGACCCATTTGATACTAATGTTTCTGTTTTAACTAACGAAAATCAAACAAGAGATTTTATTTTACACGACATATATTATCCTATTCAGGGCAAATTATATGGCATAAATTCTATTGTAAAAGATAAAAGTAGCTTGCATTTTAACGATTTATTAAGAAGTAGCTGTTATACCCCATGGGTGACTTATCATTGGGAGGATTTAAGTTACTGCTGCGGGCCAGTTAAGTTTGAAATAGGGTATGATATTCCTTGCTTAGCTTGCGGCGGTGACCCAATTACTGAAGATGCTGAAGAAGGAACAATGCTTTGCGATGATTGTTATGATGGCTGTGATAATAGTCGAATTCAATGGTGTGATTACTGCGGATGCAGCCATGACCAAGATGATATGTTCTTCGTTGATGGAACTATTGTTTGTCCCGATTGCGCAGTATATAAAATAAAATGGTGTTCTTGGTGCGATAAACCTATGCTAGTTGAAAATGCAATTTTTGATAGCGAGACTGGTAAATATTATTGCTGTGAAGGACATTTAGATATGAGTAAACAAGGAGAAAGAGATAATGGCTAAAGGAGCTATTGCCAAAAGTAAAGTGGCAGAAAAAATTAAGGAAGCTTTCGGAGAAGCTTATCTTGGAGAGATGGGTGGAAAGCTGTTTATTGAAATGGATGATGGCGGGGAAACAGTCCAAGTGGCAATTAATATGACCTGTCCTAAGATTTTGTTTGAAAAGGGAGAGCCTGCGGCCGCTGCCCCTGTGGCGCCTGTAACCTCTGCCTTCGGTGTCGGGTCAGCTGAGTATAATGCCGCCACAACCCCGGCGCCCGCAATTACAGAAGATGAAAAAGAAAATATCCAAGCGCTAATGGCTCGTCTTGGTTTATAATATAAAAGGGAACTTTATAGTTCCCTTTTGATTTTTATAAAAAATAATGATATAATATATATAGAAAATAAAGAAAGGGAGAAATTGAGATATGTATAAAAAAGCAAAGCAGGTAAAAGTGCGTGAGCACTTGGAGGATAGTAAGCCTTATGAGTTTGGGGCAATTTTGCTTAGCGACGAAATCTTGATTGCTATGGATAATGGAGCAATTCTTTCTGCCAGCGATCCTACTATCGAAATTCTTAAAGAATTGCCTTGGATCAGTTTATCAGACGAGTTAATTGGAGAGGAGAATGAAGATGAGTAAATATATAACTGTATCTGTTTATCGAGAATATGAAGTAGATGTCTCCCATCTGGATCCTGAGCACGTCCGCATTAACGAGTTTGCTAAAGATGAAGCTTTAAGAATGTTTACACAAGACCATATTGATGGTATCCTTGAGCCTTGTGATTTTAATACCGTAATTGTAGGAGGCTAATATGGAAGATTTAGAAAGATTTTATATTCCTGTTTATATTCTTGATAAAGAGGAAGCAGGCATTCCTTGGTATCAACTTTTTGCCACCGTGGATTGTTATGGTCATGTAGAGGCTAAATGGGTATACGACCCAGGAGCTGGTATGGAATATCATAGTGAAACGCTTTCTCCCCTGCTGGAACAAGATTCTCATGATGGGCTCTGTGTGCGGAGACCGTTGGTAATTGACACTTTTATCGAGGACCCGGATGAATTACAAGCCCTTGCGAAGAATTTGACTTTTTAAAAAAAATATGATATAATATATATCCAAAGTAAATAAAAATATTGAAAATTTTTTGGGCGGGTCTGATAAATTTGCCTAAAATCAAATTCAAGAAACAATACCCACCTAAAAAATCATAATTGATTTTTTTAAAAATTTTTGATATAATATATATACAATAAAAAGTAAGGTGCCACGAGAACCGCATAGAGTGATGAATTTGATACAGTCATCAAGCGTTGAAAAGTGCTGTGGTAAATGGAGTTTGACGAACAGCCTTATAAGAACACTGAAACGGTTCAGGTCCTATCGGCCGGTTAGGCAGGCGAGGTAAAGTGAGGTAGGTTGCGGTGGAATTCCCTTGAATTAGCGTAAAAAAACCTACGCCTGAAGCTCTGGAAGTGGAGCTTTGCGAATTGGAGTAGCGTAAGCGTGTGGCTGAAATATGACCACCCGCCTAACCTTTAGTGTTCAAAAACTGGCGACCAGACGAACAAACGCTCTGAAAAGCAGTATAAATATGAGGAAAAGATGAGTAGTTAGCCGACTTTAAGGCTATACATATGAAGAAGTTTTTAGAAGGGGTAGTCAAAAATGCTGGACCTCCTAAGCCATCAGCTGTAATGTTCGTTAGGGAAACGCATTTCTTCTTCATATAATATCGCTCGGCATTAGAGATGCGCCGCCGACTTGAGCAAGAGTAAGAGATTTATCCTTGAAACGGTCCAAAGTAATACAGCGATTGTGAGTGTATGAAATGGGTAGCTGTCAGATTAGGCTTCTACTGACATATGAGGCGCTCGACCTTCGGAATAGCAAACTTCCACCTAAGTCGTAAAAAGCGGGTAAAGATGTGCGGTTGGCTGACCAAAAGCCATATATATTGCCCTGTAGCTCAGTAGGTAGAGCATGCGACTGTTAATCGCAGGGTCGTGGGTTCGAGCCCCACCGGGGCAGCCAATTTTACATAAGGAGGACTATATGAAAGCATCAGATAATCAAATTGACAATTTAGTCAGTCTTTTAGATGGCTATTTTACCAAAAAGGGACAACATTTAAATGTTAATGTTGTTAGTCCAGACTTATTAAAAGATGCTCAAGAGCATCCAGAGAAGTATCCTCAGTTAACAATTCGTGTTAGTGGTTATGCAGTTAATTTTGTTAAGTTGACTAAAGAACAGCAAGATGAGGTTATTTCAAGAACGTTCCACGAACAAATCTAATATATTGGGATATAGTTCAGTTTGGTAGAACGCCTGATTTGGGATCAGGAGGCCGTCGGTTCGAGTCCGGTTATCCCAACCATTAAATGCTCCCTTAGCTCAGCCGGTTAGAGCATCTGGCTTATATCCAGCGTGTGCGGGGTTCAAGTCCTCGAGGGAGTACCATCGGCTCGCGGCTAGTCGGAGTTAGAAGAAATTCTACGGGGGTAGAGCTCGTAAACCTCTACAAAGCCGCACTTTACATAGAATTATAAAGGAGATTTTCATTTATGTTTTGGAAAATTATATCTTATTTTGGAACGGCGTCCGTAGGAGCAATTGTAGGTTTTATGTGTGCGGCGGTTATGGCTGTCGGAAAACGTAAATAAAAATCTTCTTTGATTTTTTGTAAAAATTATGTTATAATATTTATAGAAAATAAAAAGATATAAAAATGCGGGTGTGGCGGAATAGGCAGACGCAAGGGACTTGGTTGATGATAAGTATCTATTGTATATTTACATTAGTAGGGGCAGTACCTGCATTAGCCACCAAAAATCCCTCGGTAGAAATACCGTACCGGTTCAAGTCCGGTCACCCGCACCAACCTTTTAGCGAAGGTAGTCGTAGAACCTCTGAATGTCAAGCGGCCGCGCGACTGAGTAAGAGTCCGTAAAGAGTCGGATAGTCTTTGACAGGTCAAGACCATATAACGACTATGGTATCTTGAAAAGGACTGAGTCCAATAGATGATATTAAAATCTGTTGCCAATACATATAATTTTAGTAAACATATTGAAAAATTTTTGGACGCGTTTAATAAATTTATTGGTTCGAATTTTCATATATTTATGAAAGAAAAAATAAATTTATTATAAAGGAGAAAATAAAATGCGAACAGATATTTTAGAAAGAAAAGTTGAGATTTTACAATGGATTGAAGAAGAATAGCCAAAAAGCTATATGTGTCAACAATTAAATTGTAAGCAAGAAACTTTAAATAGCTATCTTAAAAAAATGGGTATTGAATATGCTGGTCAACAAAATAAAAAAGGACAGCAAAAAGGTTCTAATAAATACAAACCTGCCTCTTATTATTTTGATAACAAACAAGCAATTCAATCTCACAAATTGAAAGAAAAGCTTATTCGAGATGGTTTGAAAGAAGAAAAATGTGAAATTTGTGGTATTTTATATTGGCAAGACAAAAAATTACCATTAGAGCTTCATCATATTGACGGAAATCATTTAAACAATGCTTTTGAAAATTTACAAATTCTTTGTCCTAATTGCCATTCAATACAAGAGGGTAATTCTGGGGCAGCAATAAAAAAATAAGCGGGTGTACCCGAATTGGCACAGGGGACTGGTTTAGGCCCAGTTGCATATGCACTGCAGGTTCGACTCCTGTCACCCGCACCAAACTCAGCCCGCGGAATGCTTCGGCTCCGTGGGCCTACATATGGAGAGGTAATACAACGGTTAGTATGCGGTGCTGATAACGCCGTCACGAAAGTTCAACTCTTTCCCTCTCTACCAGTCCCTTGGTATGGAAAGGTATATAGATATGAAGCCAATGACAAGGCGAAGAGTAGTGCCATACCACTACTTTATAAATGACAGTGGGAATTTCCTCATTATTTATAACAGTGCCAACTGCTGCTCAGTTGGAGATCTGCAGTATTAGTGTAATGGTAGCATAATAGATTTCCACTCTGTTGGTGAGGGTTCGAACCCCTTATACTGCTCCAAGGTACCGAGTATAAGCGAACGGTTAAATAAAAGCAGCTAAGTGCGAATGCCTAAAAGTTCAAGCCCACTCCCTCACGGAACGTTCTAAAGTAGTCGAATGATATCATCTGGAGGGTCGACTGGACAAATATGGCTTGAAAAGTGCCTGCGCGCCTCTGCCCAAGCAGCAAGCGGACCAAGCAGTGCCTATATACTAAGAGGAAAAAATCGAAAATCCACGATTTTTGCGGGAGCTTTGGGTGGGTTGGTCTCCATCAGGGGCATCTATTTTTTAGGTAAATGCTTAGTAGAGTTAATTTAGTAAACTTGACCATTTATTGAATTAACTCTATGATTTTATGCCGAAGTCCCATAGTGATCGATTGGAACGGTCTTGTAAGCCGTCGAGTAATCCGCGTCGGTTCGAATCCGACCTTCGGCTCCAGACTTGCGGGTCGCGCCCGCCCGGTTTACCAAACACCGTGGCTTTTAATTGTTGTCTTCGGATGGGATTAAGAGATTGAGTTTGGTATAAATGGAGAGATGCTAGAGTCCGGTTTAATAGATCAGTCTTGAAAACTGACGAGGGTCAAACCTCCGTGGGTTCGAATCCCACTCTCTCCTCCAAATGGGAAGGTGGCGTACACGGTTGGCGCACCGGACTGAAAATCCGAGGACGTTGGTTCGACTCCAACTCTTCCCACCAAGGCGATTTTGTTGCGTCCGGTTTTCCGGTCCTGAGCAGGAAAAGCAAGGCGGGTTAGGTAATCCATAATGCTGGAGATTTTTTCAACTTTTATCTCCAATAATCCAAAAAGCAGGAGAATACTGTTGCCACGAGACCACTCCTATTAGAAAAGTATTGGCACGCTTCGGCCGCGTGACGCCGAGGTCTCAAGAGGTTGGTTCCACAAGAGCCTCGATGGGTGACGCTGCCCTACCCAAATGCGATATGCGCCCGTAGCTCAGCTGGTAGAGCAATTGACTTTTAATCAATAGGTCCCGCGTTCGAACCGCGGCGGGCGCACCATCTATACCCCAGTAGCTCAGTTGGAACAGAGCAACGGGTTTCTACCCCGTGCGTCGAGGGTTCGAGTCCTTCTTGGGGTGCCAATACCCGATTAGTCTAATGGAAAGGACGCAATACTACGGATATTGAGGTGTGGGTTCGACTCCTACATTGGGTGCCAGTTATATGCGAAATTAGCTCAGCTGGGAGAGCATTTCCCTTACAAGGAAGGGGTCGGCGGTTCGAGCCCGTCATTTCGCACCAATTACATATTTCGGGGATTAGCGTGCTAAAGTAGACACATCAGTCTGTAAAACTGAAGCCTCCGGGCCCGAGTGGGTGCGATTCCCTCATCCCCGACCAATAATAAGACCAGACACCCTGTCAGGGCAAATTAGTAAAATCTAATACTTCTAATTTTTATATATAATAGAACAAAAAAAATAAAAAAAAGGAGTAATTATAATGATTTTTGAAACCAATAAAGATAAAGGTAGAGCTGGTATGGTAATGGGTATTGCTTATTTCGGAGCAAATGGATATACTATTAGTTTACCACTCAACGATACCCAATGGTATGATTTTATTGCTGAAAAAGACGGTAAATTTTATACCGTACAATGTAAAGCTACAGGCTCAAAAGATAATACTATTTATCTTAGAAGTACTGGAGGTACTGCAGGAGCAGTTTATGATACAGCTCTAAATCATCCTTTAGATTATTTATTTTGCTTGGATGGAAATCAAAATATGTTTGTTATTCCTATGGAAGAATTAAAAGCAAATAATACTAAATCTTTTGCTTTGAGAACCGAGCCTACTAAAAATAATCAAGGATTTCAAACATATCAATTTCAAGTCAATATTTAACAGTATTCACTGTTTTATATACCCTATCATCTTTCTTGTTCTCCAATAGGGGTCGTTATGAGAGAACAAGTACGCCACGGTTAATGGTTCAAATTCTGCCGGCAGACAACCAATAGAAGTCCCGCAGGGTGTAAGCGTTCCAATAGGATGTTCGGCGTAGTTTTCTTATAAATGAGGTTGGTAGTGTTATTGGCTAGCACGGCGGTCTGTGACCCCGCAAGAGAGAGTTCGAATCTCTTCCTTCCTCCCATATGGAGCCGTGGAGTAATGGTATCTCAACACCCTGCTAAGGTGTCCTACCGCAAGGTAGTCTGCGTTCGAGTCGCAGCGGCTCCGCCATTTACATATGCTTTCGTAGTTCAGTAGGTAGAATACTTGCTTGGTAAGTAAGAGGTCACCAGTTCAAATCTGGTCGAAAGCTCCATTTTTCTTGCAAGAGACGGGGCGTGCAGTGTCTCGTTAGCAGATCTCTGTATGGTTGGCGCTGTGAAAGTTAAATGCGCCCGTGGCAAGAGCGAAGGTTGGTCGCTTGTCATCAAAATATACGAGTATAGCTCAGTTGGTTAGAGCGTCTCTCTGATACGGAGAAGGTCGGTGGTTCGACTCCACCTACTCGTACCATATAATTTGGTAAGGGTACAGCATCGGTCCCTTTAAATAGTAACATTAACTCCAGTATCCCCGGAACTAACTTGACTAGCTAGCAAGTCCGTGAATAACTGGTAATGCAGATGTGAGAGCCAAGTTTTTTTTATACGGGTAGCTCCTCACGGGGTAGGATAAATATATAATGAGCTATGAGAGTAAAAACGGCATGCACGAACCGGTGTAGTGTGGATGAGTCTCCTCAGAAAGTTATATATAAGGGTGGTTCGAGTCCACTAGTACCCACCAACAGGTTTAGTAGTGCCTCCTAGAAGAAAGAAAGCCGTTGCGGGCGGGAAAAAAAGACTACTTGCGGTAGACAATCGCAACTAGTCTGCCTATACGCCAGAGAAGCTCATTTGGTATGGGCGCCTGACTCATATTCAGGAGGCAGTTGGTTCGAATCCAACCTCTGGCACCAGACGAGTCCCTTTTAATGCTAGCAACAAGGGATAACAAAGCTTGACAGGCGAAAGGATGTTTCTCTTAGCGGTTCGAAACGCGAGGAGCAAGAAAGGTAAGTAGTCCGCTCGTTGCCATACATATTGGGGAGTAGCCAAGTTGGTAAGGCACCAGACTTTGACTCTGGCATTCCGTAGGTTCGAGTCCTGCCTCCCCAGCCAATAGAAAGGAGTATTGGATATGCGATTGAGAATTCGTTTAGACACTTTTAAGGATGCGGCAGATTTTGCCGACATTACTTCTAAGCTTTCGGGGAAAATTACTATTACCGATGGAGCTGGTCTTTGCGTAAATGCTAAATCTGTTCTTGGTGCTCTTCACGCTATGGAATTTGAAGAAATTTGGTGTGAGAGTGAGAATGATATTTGGTTTAATATCAAAGAATTTTCTTATGATTAAGACTTGCGGGCCGCAAGATATAAGGCGCGTGAAGGCTAGCTTTGAGGATACTTCTAGGCCACCGGCCGCAAATTGATTTTTTATAAAAATTATGATATAATATTTATAGAAAATAAGAAAAGAAGTAAATTAAAGATGATAAATATTTTAATTTTTTATATCGGTTATTTCCTCTATTGGATTACCGATACGATTAAGAGAAAGGAAAAAGAAAATGACTAAAGAACTTCAACTGATGGCCGCAGAAAATCGTTATGCGAAGCTTTCTGGCTCTCCTAAAAACCTCAAGTGTCCCGGTGTGCTGCGCAAGCTCCGCAGACAGATTCGAAATCTAAAGAAAGAGATTTCTGATTGATTTTTTTAAAAAAATTTGTTATAATATATATACAATAAAAATAAAGGAGTGCTTCTGATGAAGGATAAAAAAGAACTGTTAAAAACTCAAAAAGCCTTCTTGAAGAAGTCTCCGGAAGAGCTTGAAGAGTATATGAAATTCAAGAAACGAGGCGGTTTTGTTCCTGCGAAAAAAGGGAAAGGTTCCTATCGGCGCAAGGCGAAGCATAAAGCCTCATATGAGGATTAAGTTCCTCTATATGGCGCCATCGACAAGCGGTCTAAGTCACTACCCTTTCACGGTAGTATGCGGTGGGTTCGAATCCCCCTGGCGTCACCAGTGTCCGTGAGTTTTGGACCGAGCGTTGCGCAAAAACTCAAGTCCAGCCACATAGGCCAAAGCTGGACGCTACATAATCAAATTGCCAGAACTTACTGGTTCCAATAGGAATAGAAATACGCCACGACTAGTCATAGGCTTCTTAAAAATGTGGTTGAAGAGGAAAATTTGATTTTTTTAAAAAAATTTTTGGACACTTTGGTTCAATTTTATAGGTTCAATTTTCATATAATTATGAAAAGATTATGAAGAAAGGAGCCTAATAAAATGGCTAAATCAAAAATGGATATGTTCTCCAAAGAAGAGTTTGAATTTATAGTTTAGAATAGCTCAACTTTTACAGAGTGTTTAAAGAACTTAGGTTATAATTCTAGATCTGGAGATACAATTAAAAGGCTTAAAGCAAAAATTCAAAGTGAAAATATTGATATTTCTCATTTTGAAGAAAGTTCAAAAAAACCCCCTATAAAAAGATGTGAAGAAAATATTTTTGTTGAAAATTCTACCGCAGAACAATCCACTCTAAGAAGATGGTATTTAAAAGGAGAATATGCTCCCTATATATGTTCTATTTGCGGTCAAGAGCCTATGTGGCAAGGAAAAGAATTAACCTTAATTCTTGACCATATAAACGGACATCGTAGAGATGATAGATTAGAAAATCTTCGTTGGGTATGTCCTAATTGTAATCAACAATTAGATACCACCGGAGGAAGAAATATTTATCATCATAAAATAAAAACCTATTGCGTTGATTGTGGCAAAGAAATTTCAAGAGGTAGCATTCGTTGTCTATCCTGTAATTCTAAATATCGCACTTCTGAAAATAATTTGGTTTCCAGAGAAGAATTGAAAAATCTTATTAGAACCCAACCTTTTACTAAAATCGGTGAAAAATATGGAGTTTCTGATAATGCAGTTCGCAAATGGTGTGATAAATATAATCTTCCAAGAAAATCCTCCGAGATTAAAAAAATCTCAAACGAGGAATGGGAAAAAATTTGATTTTTTTAAAAAAATTTGTTATAATATATACATAATAAAAAGTAAATAATTTTTATTATGTATCTATGGCGGTGTAGCTCAGTTGGCTAGAGCACTGGTCTGTCACATCAGAGGTCGCGGGATCGTAGCCCGCCACCGTCGCCACTTCCATCCGGTATGTCCACCGAGGTATACGATTTCTTATACGAGTAGGTCCACAGAAAGATGAACGAGTCATCGGTTAAATGGCAGGAGCGTTAACATGGATTGTCGGTCAACTACATCTCTTGGATAATGTATGCCAATATGGTGCTTGTGGCAAACGCTTCTTTACCAAATAAGAAGGCAAAGGAACCGTCAATGGTTACCGATTAGTACCATCCCCAAACCTAATCCGTGGCATCTTGAGGTCTACCAACCCGATGTCTTCGAAAACAATATAGTGATCGGGAGAACCTATCCCTTATAGTGATTAAAATCCTCCGAGGCGAGCTTGGTAGAGCCGTGGGTTGTAAAACAAAGAGGTGTCCAAAAGAAAAAAGTAATGAAAGGGCGAGTTCTCGCGGTTCTGTCGGTATTCCGACCGGACAAGGCAAGATTCTGAGGGAGTCGCGTAAATATGGCGACGAAGGAGCTCGGGCATCCGCTTCGGCGAGCTGTGTATTATGAAATTGACTTTTGGATTTACTACATATTTATATGTCTGGCTTAGCAGATAAGCCTTCGCAAGAAGGTGAAAGAGGTGTATTGACAAAGCCTCGCCGAGCAATCGGTGCCCTAAGCAATGTGAGATAACCCAGTCTTATCTGAAAAGGATAAGATGAATATGAAAGATATGTTCTAACTTACTTTGGAACGAAGTGAAATGTCTTTTCAATGGTCGAATGGCTGAGAGAAGACGCTCCCGCAAGGGGCTGGCTTCGACGCAAAAGAAGAAGTAAGGTATGGTAAGCCACAGAGAAATAAGTTCGAGTCCTAACAAGACAAGGGCGGTTCTCATTATTATTTGCGATAAGTGAATATTAGAGCGTAAGTACGAGGTAAAGGAAAGCGTTGAAGGCGGGTGGCATTTCTGTCATCAAAAGTGATGGAAACCACAACAGTAGCCTGTCTTCTGTCAAAATAGGTAGATTAGCTCATGCGGTAGAGCAATTGTATTAGGGAACAATGGGTAGCTGGTTCAAATCCAGCATTTACTAAGCAAAGTCTACTGTTGCGAATGACGAAAAGTGTCTTAATTCTCCGCGGTAAGAACGGAGAGGTCGAAATGCCGCAAGCAAATCGGCTTTGATTAGAATGAACCTTTAACGGGGTAGCTCCTGTGAATAGCCCGCAAGGCTAGAAGCGGATTGAAAATCGAGTAAGCATTCGCTAAAGACGAAAAAGCGAGAGTCTATAAATAAAGATCGCAGGCACGGACATTACTTGTCAAAAGCAAGTGGAAAAACAGCTAACACATAAGGCTGTTAAGATGTACCATCTGGAAACCATATTCTCAAGTTTCTATTATTCCTTACCAGAGAAAACGGAGAGACTCTTCAAAACTCTCCATACATATTGCGGGGTAGAGCAGTTGGTAGCTCACTTGGCTCATAACCAAGAGGTCGCAGGTTCAAGTCCTGCCCCCGCACCCATCGTTCGGTTCGCCGGACGAAAGAAAACTTAATACTGGCACATCTTGGTGAACAAAGGGAACACCATCTCTCCAAGAAGTTTCCAATGAAATCCAAAAGTAGAAGGATACTTTTATTTTTGGTATGGGCTATGCAGTGATGTATGGTTCGCTGAGTCGAATGATTCGGTCAAGGAGATGTGTGCTGACACAACCGTATCTAAAAACACGGTCTTATCGCCTCCGTAATAGAGGCTCTTCTGAATAAGGAGAGCTGAATCCAAGTTAGGTCGTAAGGTGGCACTTGCGGCAACCCTTGTGAAATGCCAGCAAGGAGGTTTGCGCTTGAGGGGGAGAAATCCTCGTATAAGATAAGGCTACGGTGCGAGTAGGCCAAATGCGCAGAAGCTTTATTATAATGAAATTGTTCTTCCAAAACAATTAGATAGAATTAAAAGCTGAATGGTGGCTGAAAGTTGCGGGTAATCAATCCCGTTCAAGATAAGATTCTTCGGAATCCGGGTAGAAAGTTAGGGGTCGCTCCCCGAAGCTCAGCTCTATTCGCTTGGTGGTTGAATATAGGTGAAGGTTGAACAGTCAGTAGGGCGAAGGTCCGTGCTTGCGATTATGTTTTCTTTTATTTGGGCCTGTAACTCAGTTGGGAGAGTACCTCGTTTGCACCGAGGATGTCGCGTGTTCGAATCGCGTCAGGTCCACCAACACAAGACCACTATTGGAGAACCTTTTCCAATGAGTAACCGAAAAGGCTAGTGGTTGGTATCCTTTTCCATATAAAAAAAAGATAATATAATCAATAGGTTCTTTCAGAGCTTTCATTTCTGGTCTCCCTTGAACAACTACCTCTCTTTCATTCAATTCCTAATTACTTTCTCTCTGTTTTCTGCCTATTGTTACGAAGTTTGCGGCCGCCGGCCTTCCGATTCTTTTCCGGCGGCCGCAATTTTTTTATATGCCCCTGTTGTAATGGTAGCCTGCTGGTCTCCAAAGCCATGCGGTCAGGGTTCGAGTCCTTGGGGGCATGCCAAAGCGAGAAGATTAATTTCTTCTCGCTTATTTTTTTTATCCAAAAAACCGACCGGTTTATCGTTTGCCTCGTCGCCCTCCGTATTCCTCATTTACCTACCCCCTAGGAATTTTTTGGGCAAAATTAGCCTATTGAGCTCTCCTTAATTTTAAATATCTTGAAGAGGAGTAAATACAAACAAAAAGGAGGATTTAATATGGCTTTTATTGCTGCTAATAGCGGTCGTACCGCCTATGGTATTAAGCGTTTTATTTTTGATACCGTGGAAGAATTAGCCGAAGTAAATACCACAGACCTCTATCCAGGTTCTACGGCTTTTATCATTGAGACATCTGATACTTATATGTTAAATAGCAAGCTAGAATGGAAAAAAGTAAATTTGTCTGCGGGCGGAGGCGGTTCTAGTGACGATCCTTCTACCGGAGACGATATAATTTACGAAGGCGGGGTTGAAGTTTAATGGCTACTGTTTATAACACCACTTTTAAATTTCGTCGTGGCTTAGCCGCAACTTGGATAAAAAACAATCCTGTTTTAGCGGCTGGTGAGCCAGGCTTTGAACTGGATACTGGTAAATTAAAAATAGGTAATGGCGAAGTCGCTTGGAACGATCTGCCATACTTATCTGACGCATAGCTGAGCGAAGAATAGGTCGCCGCAGCTGTCGAAGCATATTTAGAAAAAAATCCTATTCAAATTGAAACTGATAATACTTTTTCCCAAACAGGAAAGGCTGCTGATGCGGCCGCTATTGGCGAAAAGTGTTTATATGTTGGAGACACTAGTGAAATCATCCTTTGTGGTGGCGACGCTGATCTTCTATAAAAAATTTAATAAAAAGGAGAGAATTTAAATGTCTAAAACATTAAATGTTCGCTTCCAACAGAGATTAGACACCGCTACTAACTGGACCGATGTAAATCCTGAGCTGCTTCCCGGTGAAATTGGCGTTGAAAGCGACACTCAAAAATTTAAATTCGGTCAAGCTGGTAAAAAATGGAACGAGCTTCCTTATGCGGGTATTGATGAAAATCAATTAGCTGCTGTTGAAGATAACTTTACTAAAGTAATTCCTACAACAAAAGAAGATGGTTCTATTCAAACCGATGAAGAAGCTTTGGCAACTATTGAAAATCCTACCAAGGGTGACATGGCTGTTGTAGAAAGAGTTATTGGTGAAATTAGCTCTGTTACTTCTATGACTGCTTATGTTTACAATGGTACCGCTTGGGCCGCAATGGATGGAAACTATAGTGCTGCTAATGTCTTTACTTCTTCTAAAATCGTTCTTGCTGGTGATTATGGTAAAGATTCTTCTAATCACACTATCAGCTCTATTGGTAATAAGAGAATTGGTGATGAGTTCGCTGCCGGTACTTCTTTACAGAGCATCTTAATGGATATTCTGTCTCAAAGATTACAGCCTTCCGCTACCAATCCTTCTGCTAGCGTTATTTTAACTAATAACAATAACAATGGCGCTCATGTAAGCGTAGAAATTGGTGCCACTGTTACTCCTAAATATAGAACTACCTTTAGCGATGGTAAATTTACTTATGACGAAGTAACCGGTTGTACCTCTACTGCTGCTACTGTACAGTTAGTTAGCGCTTCTGGTATTACTACCTCTATCGCTGCTAATTCTCTGAATGGTGCCTCTGGATCTTTGCCCAATTATCAAGTTCCCGATGCTACTCAAAGAAAGCTTCGTGTAACCTATGGTTGGACCGCTGACACCATTACCCCTAAGGATAACTTGGGTGATCCCTGTACTAATGACGCTAAAATCGAGGCTGCCTCTGGCAAGACCGCTGATTCTTCTCATTACATTCAGGGTTATAGAAACTATTGGTATGGCTTTATCAGCACTACTGATACCAAGGGTGAGACAATCGCTCGTGTAACTGATAGCACTGCTGATAATTATAACGCTGTTACTGATGGCGTTAAAACTCTAATCGCTGGTAATGCGGCAGTTGCTTCCGGCACTTTGCCTACTATTACTGCGGCCGCAGGTGACAGAATGCCTGTAGTTCTTGTTCCGAAGGGCGCTAAAGCTGTTAAATCTGCTTCTATGCCTTCTTCGCTGAACGCTCCTGTTACCTTTACAAAATCCACTAGTACCGTATCTATTCATGGTAAAGATGGCTTTACTGCTACTGACTATGATTTGTGGTACTATTTAGCAGATGATATGCCCGTTGGTGCTGACTTCAGCATCGTGCTGGATTAATGAAGGGAGGACAATATAATGGCATATATTAATCATGATGTTTCCACTATGGCTATGCCTAGTGGTATGAATAGAATGGGTCAGTTCCCATTAGATATGAGTTCTGTCTATTATGATGAGGCCTCTCTAAAAGCTTATGCAGAATCTGGTGCTATTGCTTATGTTGGTCAAATCGTTTCTTTAGTAGACGAAGCCAATAATAAAGTAACTGTTTACTCTATCCAGGATAAAGCAGGTACTTTGAAAGAAGTTGGCACTGTTCCAACTGGGGACGAAAAGACTATTGATGTTGATGCTGAAGGTAAAATTTCTTTAGCTAACATCGAAAGTTTGGTTTTTGAACGCGATATTCTTGGTGAAGATGATCAACCTACTGGCGAAAAAGAAAATGTTCAATATCAAGCTCTTTTAACTAAAGATGGTCTTGTTTGGATTGAGCCTAGCAAAACTACTGTTGAAGGTCTAGCTACTTTAATTGAAGGCTTAACCAAGAGAGTTGATTCTTTAGAATCTAAAGTTGGTAAGGCTGGAGATGGAGAAGGCACAGCTCCTACTGGGCTATTCTCTGATATTGAAGGTTTAGATAACCGTTTAGTTACTATCGAAGGTTCCTACGTCGAAGATTCAGAATTTGAACCCGTAAGAGATAAAGTAGCTGAAATCGTTGAAATTTTACCTGTTGAAAGAGTAGAGGGCTCCGATATTCTTCAACCTATTTATTCTGAAGCAGAAGTAAATGATTTAATTCAAGAAGCTAAAGATTATGCTGATGATAATGAAATTACTTATGCTATTAGTTATGAAAGCAAGGTTGAGGGCGAAAACGGACATCCTGCTCGTATCGTTTTAACTCCTTCTGAAGGCGAAGCTACCTATGTAGATGCAACTCCTTTCATTAAGGATGGTATGCTTGACAGTGTAGCTTATGACGCTGAGAATGATACTCTAACCTTTACTTTTAATACTGATGCTGGTAAAGAAGACATTGAGGTTAAATTAACCGATATTCTTGCTCCTTATACTGGCATTGATGGTGAGAGAGTTAAGGTAACTGTCACTGGTAATGAAATCGCTGCTGACCTAAAAGCTAATAGTATTGCTAAAAACTATTTAGATGCTAATGTACAAGCTTCTTTAGATAAAGCTGACACCGCTCTCCAAGAGCATCAAGATATTAGCCATCTTGCCACTAAAGCAGAGATCGAAGCTGCCGAAGGTCGCGCTGCCGAAGATGCCACCTCTAAAGCTGGCACTGCTAAGGCTGAAGCTATCGAAGCTGCTGCAACTGCGGCCGCAGGTATCTACGCTACCAAGACTGAGCTTGGAACTGTTGAAACCAAAGCTAATAGCAATACTACTGCTATTGAAAACTTAACTGGTCGTATTGATGATATTGTTGCAGAAGGTGGCGAACCCAACCAAATCAATAATATTAAAGTTAATGGAGAAGTTCAACCTATCGCCGAAGATAAATCAGTTAATATTACAGTTCCTACCAAAACCAGTGATTTAACTGATGATACTTTTGGCACTCTTATTACTGCTGCTCAAGAGCAAGCAGACAAGGGCGTTGCTGACGCAAAAACCGCAAAAGATGCAGCCGATGCAGCTGCTGGTATTGCCACAGCTAACGCTACCGCTATTGGAATCACTGAAGGTAAAATTACCAACCTTGAAATTTCTGTAAATGGTACTGAGACTACCGATGGTCTTTTAACCAGAATGACCGCCGCAGAAGGTAACATTACCCGTATTGAAGGCACTGTTGAAGGTCAAGGTAAGACTATCAATAACTTAAATACAGCTATTAGTGGTAAAGCAGATAAATCTACTGTTGAAGCCGTTTAGCAGGAACTTGGAAACAAAGCCAATAGTGGTGATGTCTACACTAAAACTGCTACGAATGACCTACTGGATGCGAAAGCCAATAGCGCAGATGTTTATACCAAGGCTGAAATTGGTACTATCACAGAGGATAAAACTCTTGTCGAGATGATTGCGGAAGCTGGCGATAAATCGGCTATCGAGGCTCGCGTAGGAGCTAATGAAGAAGCCATACTCGCTATTAATGAGGCTATTGATGCAATCGATTATATGACCGATGAAGAAATTGCTGCAGCTATCAAGGTTGAAACTGATCGTGCTACTGGCAAAGAGAATGAGCTTGCCGGTTTAATTGCTGGTAATACTGCCGTTATCAACAGTATTTTAGGTAATGAAGATGAAATCGACCTTAATTCTATTGCCGAACTAGCAGCTTGGATTAATGAGCATGGCACTGAAGCTTCTGATATGGCTGAGGCTATTGAAAAGAATACTGGCGATATCGCAGCTCTAACTAAAACCGTTAGTGATAATAAAGCTGCTGCTGACGAAGCAATTAAAGCTATTACCGACAATTATAAAGTTAAGGATGTTGATGGAACTACTCTTCAAGTTTCTGACGCAGGTGTAGCTTCTGTTAAAACAGTTTCTACCGATTTATTCACTCAGGGCACCGAAGAACTTATCTTCTGTGCTGGTGATGCCGGTCTGAAAGCTGAATAATAAAATTCCTTAGGAGAGAGGATAATTCCTCTTCTCTAAGTTTAAATATAAAAATAATTTTTAAAAGGAGATTTTAAAAATGGCTAAAACAATTAATACTCGTATTGCTCTAAAGATTGATACACTTACCAACTGGAATGCTTCTACTTTTGTTCCTTTGGCCGGTGAGGTTTGTATTGCTAAGGTTGATACTGTAGCAGGTTCTACTCTTCAACCTGTTATGATTAAAGTTGGTGATGGTGTTAACACTTTTGCTAATCTAGACTGGATGAGCGCTAAGGCTGCTGATGTTTATGGATGGGCTAAAGCTGCCACCAAACCTACCTATACCGCTAATGAAATCGAAGGCTTAGATGATTTCATCAATACTGAAATCCAAGATACTAACACTACCTATCAATTCACCATCCCTACAGAGGGTGATGACAAAGGTAAGCTTTTAATTGAGTCCAAAAATATTGGTGACGAAAGCTACTCCAAAGTTACCGCTCTTGATTTTGTAACTCCTGATGAGCTTGAAACCATTTTAGCTGATTACTATACTGCAGAAGAAATCGATGGTATGGTGGAGGGTAAACTTCATACCCAAGCTGAAATCGAAACTATTGCAGCTAATAAAATTAATGCTTTAATTGATGCAGCTGATAATAGCGAAGAAACTATTACCAAAATTGAAACCTTGGTAGACTATGTATATAACAACGCCGATGCAGTTGCTCAGTTAAATACCGATGTAGCAACCGCCAACACCAATGCTTCTAATGCCGTAGCTACTGCCAATGGTGCTTCTGCTACCGCTGGCGAAGCTTTAACAAAAGCTAACGAAGCTCTTGAAGGCGCCGCTGGTGCTGCTGCAAGTGCGGCTGCCGCAGAGGCCGCCCAAAGCAAGGCCGAAGAGGCCCAGGGCAAAGCTGAAGCCGCTAAGGGTGCTGCTGAATCTGCATCAAATAGTGCTTCTACTGCCGCAAATTCTGCAGAGGGTCATGCTCAAACTGCAGAAGCCAAGGCCGTAGAGGCTGCTGGCTCTGCTGAGACCGCTGCAGAAGGTGCTCAGATCGCCATGCAAAAAGCTGGTGAAGCTGAAGGTGCCGCAGAAAGTGCAAATACTGCTGCTTCTAATGCTGCTGTAAGCGAAGAAAATGCGGGTAAGTCTGAAACTGCTGCTGCTAAATCCGCTGAAGATGCTGCTCAAGCAAAGGCTGATGCAGTTTCAGCAAAGGGCGACGCTGAGGCCGCTGCAACCGACGCAGGAAATGCAAAAACTGCTGCAGAGACTGCTCAAACTAAGGCCGAAGCTGCTCAAGCCGCTGCTGAAGCAGCACAAGCTGCCGCAGAGGCTTCCAATACCAGCGCAACCGCTATTGCTAACGAAGCCAAGAGCACTGCTGATGCCGCTAAGACCGCTTCTGAGGCTGCTACTGCCGCTGTTGCAGGTTTACACACTGTTGCCACTTCTGGTTCTATCTATGACCTAAATGAAGTTTCTGAAACTGAAGCAACTCTGCCTACTGGCAATTCCGGTACTGGCTATATTATCTTCAATTGCGGTTCTGCTGAAGAATTAATCTAATTCTTGACAGCTAGCAAATAAAATGCTATAATAAAGGAGTAAGGAGAAAAACTCCTTACTCCTTTATTTTTTTAACTATGAAATATTTGGAAAAATCTGAAAAGATGATTTTTCTTTACTCCAAAATTTTGAAAATGATAAATTTGAAAGGAGAAATATAAAATGGCAAAAACAATTAACACAAGAATGAGCCAAAAGCATGATATTGAAGCTAATTGGCTTAAAGCTACTAATTTTACCCCTTTAGTGGGTGAAATTATTGTTTATGATGAAGACGAAAAAAATCCTGTTCCAAGATTAAAAATTGGTAATGGTGAAACAAATGTAAACGATCTTCCGTTTGTTGATGACATTGTAAACAAAACATATCTTACAATTAATGACGATTATGATAATCATTATTATACTGAGATAGCAGTTACTCAAGAAATGTATGATTCTGGATTGTTCTTAGAAAAATCTTCTGAGGTAACAGAAACTCTTTGGGATATTTGGGATTCCTCAATGGTTCCGCTAATAACCATTAATTTTGATTCAGAAACTCCAGTTTTCTATTTTTCATTTAAAGATTATAATATTTCTGTAGGAGATTATATTGCTCTTTATCAAAACGCAGGGGCCAACTTTATAGATATTTTCTGTTATTATGGATGTAATACAAATACAAAAGAATTAATTACTTAGTTAAATAATTAGGTAACAGAGATCTAGGATGGAATAAAAAATATTCCATATATATCTTATAGTGAAGAGCAAAATTTAACTTCAGAAGAACAGGAGCAAGCAAGACTTAATATTGACTCTCCTAAACAACAATATATAATAGACTGGGAATCAATGGATGTTGGAGATACTACTAATATAGGATTTCGATGGATTGGATCTAACGATTCAACTATTATACCTTCTGACCCTAATACTATTGTAGATATTTTGGAATTTAAAACTATTACTGAACAAGGAATTTATCCAGAAACTAGTCTTTTAACCTGTTTTTCTGGTACAATAAGTCTTGTAGGAGGATATATCGCTAATAGTTCCTCAATTGCTACTTCAGAAGACTTTCTTCAAGATCCTTGGTAGCAAAATATTTCTAATGAAAATAGTTTATTAAACATAGAATGGAAAACAACTTATGGCAATGTCTTAGGAATTATTATTACTTCAATTTTAGATCAAGCCAAGCCCTATCTTGAAATTGCTAAAGAAGTTCCAATCGAATATGCCACCGAGGTTGATATTTCCGAAGCGCTTTCTGAGACCATTAAGCACACTGCTCAAAATTTAACTGAAGAGCAAAAAGCCCAAGCAAAAGAAAACATTGGTCTTGAAATGCTTACAAAGGGCGCCGGAGAGAGCAGCGTCAAAATCGATGGCTCTTATGAAGGCGTAGCTAATGCGGCTAACGGCGCTGGCTCAGTTGCTATGGGTGGTGGCGCAGTTTCTAAATCTGACGGTGCGCATACTGAAGGTATTTTAACTACCGCAGGTCGTCTAACTCAAGCTGAAACTGTTGATACTAATAAGGTTATTTCTACTATTGGGCCAGCAGCAACAGAGATTGGAATGGATTTTGCAACTGCTGCAGATATTCAAGCTGCCGCACTTAGACTTGGCGGTTTTGGTGCTCATGCTGAAGGTATGAATACTCAGGCTCTTGGTTCTGGTGCTCATGCAGAAGGCTCTAATACAGTAGCCTTCGCCAATAGTGCTCATGCAGAAGGTGACGCAACAGTAGCTAAAGGACAAGTTGCCCATGCCGAAGGCTGGAATACACAAGCAATTGGAAATCAGTCCCATGCGGAAGGCGCTTCTACGATCGCTGAGGGCGATGAAGGACATGCAGAGGGCGGTTATACAAAGGCGAATGGTCAAAGATCACATGCAGAAGGTAACCATACCGAAGCGACCGGTAGAGCGGCGCACGCAGAAGGTGAATATACCATTGCTTCAGGTAACATCTCTCATGCTGAAGGCGGCGGCGACGAAAATGGTAAGACTGAGGCATCTGGATGGTGTTCTCATGCGGAAGGTTGGATAACTAAAGCAGAGGGACAATACTCTCACTCTGAAGGTTACCACACAGAGGCTAAGGCAAATGCTTCTCACGCCGCAGGTAAATATACCAAAGCAACTGCAGAAAGCCAGTTTGTTGTTGGTGAACACAACTATGAAATGGACGATGCACTGTTCATTGTTGGTAATGGATCTACCACAGGATATCATGGTCAAGAAGTGCTTGTAAATCGCAATGCCTTCTGGGTTAAGAAAGACGGTTCTACTTCTCTTGATCGCTCACTTGATAATAAGGCAAATAAAATTATTGAGTATACAAATCAGCCACTAACTTATTCAAGTGAAACTATTGCTTGTACACTTAGTTCTCATAATGATAGGCTTCACATTAAATATGATGAAGTCTGGGATTATGGTTGGAGACTTGAAATCAATGGAAAGTTAGCTGGCTACGGCGATGGTGATTATGGTAGCAATGACTTTGTTTTTCCAGACTTTTTAGAGAATAACAGAGCATGGGACTTCAGAATGGATGACTGGGTAACCGGCGCGAGAGTTGAATTTATTCCAGGAACGTATAGTCCTTCTGATTACTATTTAGCAAAGGCGACATTTATAGATTTAGAAGATGTTTATGAAATTGCAACTGCAGGTTCAGGCTCTTCCAGTTCTAATGTGATTGGAACTATTAGCAGTACAAAAAATGCTCTCACTATTGAAGCAGGCAAATATATTTGTGATGAAAATGCAAAATTAACATTTGAGTGCTGGGAGCGTTGGACTAGCGAATGGCTTTCTGAGACTATTAATCTAAACTATGGAGATATTGTTTCGGTAGAGTTATACGACGACGGTTCTGAAGATGAGTGGACAAGATATAATTATAGAAATATTAGAGTTCGTTCTAATTCTACCGATTCTTCAGCAGATACTGTTGCTACCTATTCGTTTGTTATTGACCCAGCTAGTGATATTTTTTATGATGGCAAGACAGTTGAACAATACATTCGCATTCCAGAAATCACTTCTGCGGACGAGGGCAAAATTCTTCAGGTTGTAAATGGCAAGCTTCAGCTTGTATCTCTACCATCTGCTGAGGAGGCGAATTTCTAATGAGTGACTTATATACAATTAAAAAAGAAACAATGACCAACATTGCTGATGGACTTAGAGCATTAATTGGTTCTACTGAGGAATTTAATGCACAGGAAATCGGTACTCGAATGGTTGAATTGGGTGAAAGTGGTGACATTGGTGGTAATACAGATATTGAAGACGGTTTAGTAACAAGAAGTTTAACTTCCTATGAAAATAATAGAGTTATAAATGTTGGTGATTCTGCATTTTACCGTTACAATAATTTAACATCTGTAAATTTTCCCTCTGTAATATCTATCGGTGCTGATGCATTTCGTGAGTGCGCTAATTTAACATCTATAACTTTCCCTACCGCAACTTCTATTGGCAGTTATGCATTTTGTGGTTGTAGTAATTTAACATCTGTAAATTTCCCTACTGCAACATCTATTGGTAGTTATGCATTTTA
>JAEIGA010001432.1_pt1 | contig 37290 bp, 40 predicted proteins | sample 9270691 | NCBI WGS metagenome assembly JAEIGA01 (sample SAMN17057246, study PRJNA624740) | gut metagenome | biome: biome; isolation source: fecal sample | host: Bos grunniens | place: China: Xizang | collected 2019
AGGTCACTGAGTACAGGTTTTCCATTGCTTCCCATTCTGCTCATAAGATTTCGGTTCAGCTGTGCCAAAGCAATAATCGGTATGTTTAACTCTTTAGCCGTTGTCTTGAGAGTATTTGAGATGTCAGTAACCTCCTGCACTTTAGAGAATCCTCCTACCTGCGGTTTGCCAGAGTGCATTAACTGCAGGTAATCTACGAAGATTATCTTGACTCCTTTCTCCCTTACAAGCCTTTTAGCCTTTGCAACAAATTCAGTTAAAGTTATACCTGGAGTCTCATCGATATAGAGGGGCGCTTTGAAGATCTTGCCTACACTCTTTTCAAGAATCTGCCACTCATATGGTTCCAGTTTCACTTTACCTTTAATCTTGTCTGATGAGATACCAGACTCAGTAGCAATAAGACGGTCGGTAAGCTCCAAGCTGGTCATCTCAAGCGAGAAGAACGCAACAGGATGATTGAATTCAACAGCGGCATTCCTTGCGAGATTAAGCGCGAAGGCGGTCTTGCCGACTGACGGGCGTGCTCCGAGGATTATGAGGTTTCCTTTCTGCCATCCCATAGTGAACTGGTCAACCTTATGGAATCCGGAGTGTACACCGGTGATTCCTTTGCTGTTCTGAACGCGTTGGATTCGCTCCATTGACATGTTCACGACCTCGCTGACATGCTTGTAGGGATTCTTAAGATTGCCGGAGATAGCGTTATGTACGCCATCCTGCGCGTTCGCTATCAGATCGTCAACCGTAACTGTAGGGTCGAAAGCATCCTTAAGAATACCATAGGACGCCTCAATGAGGCTACGCTGTATTGTCTTCTGCTGAAGAATTCTCACATAGTATTCCACATTTGCACCGGTACTGACCTGCTGGGTGAGCATGGCAAGGCGTGTCGGGCCACCAACCTCGCCCAGTGTCCCGTTATGCTTCATCTTCTCTACGACAGTAAGCATGTCAATCGGAGACCTCTCGTTGAAGAGCTGGCACATGGCCTGAAAGACGTATCTGTTCTTGATGTCGTAAAAAGATTCCGGCTTAAGCATGTCCATCACCTGATCGACACTTTCCGTATTGACCATCATGGCGCCAAGCACCGCCTCCTCTATGTCTGTAGCCTGGGGCGGCACATTGCCCATCTCAGTTGCGGCAGCAGAAATATTATCTGCCGTCCTTCTTTTGTAAGTTCGTTTTCTCTCTTGTGTCATAACCTGAATTTTCCAGCAAAATTATAGTATTAGGCGGCAAAAAAATGGCGGAATCATAACTCTTGGATAACTTTCTTAACCATCAATAAGACAGCACTTTACAGTGTTAATAACTCCGCCTTTGGCCGATGTTGATAAGTTGATAACTTTATGACACAACTTTTGAATCAGGCAAGCCCTGAACCGCTGCTTCCGGTTTGCTTGATATGGTGTCCTCTACAAGATGATGATAAATCTCGCGCTGCCTTTCAATGCCCGCATTCAACACATTCAGATACTGAGGGAAATACCTTTCAAGCTCAGCTGTCGAGTGGACATAGGTCTCGGTCTCAAAGCACAGCACAGTCCTGTCGTTATCGTATGTATGAGTATAACTTCGGAACATGAATATCTCATCGTGAGCCTGCGAGCAGGCCTTCAGAAGCAGATCCTTATCGATATCTTCACCGATTCCGAACTTCTTAAGGATGGTGAACTTCTCATCCAGATAGTAGACCTCATATCTCTCCCCAGCAATCTTGAAGCTGACAACACCCTCCTCTACCTGTGGAACATACCCTTCCTTACGTATGCACCTTTCCACATCAGCTAGGGTTATAGAGTTCGTTTCAGCCTGGTTGCTAGCAGGCTTGAGGGGCTCTATGAGGTCGGTTCTCATCAACTTACTGTTAAGCAGACGTATCCACGACATCGAGATGATGGCCAGAAGACATGCTGTCGCCACGATTGACATCACGTACATGTTCTTGCTGAAGTCAAACTCCAGAAAGCTATCGATTGCAGCAATGGTAAAGAGGAGTGTCATTACACAACATAGTGCGACGGTTCCCCATTTTCTGTATGCCTTTTCTAAGTTTTCCATATTACTTTATTTATTGATGTCTTCATTAAAATACCCTCGCTGCAATCTTTCTATTTGAGTTCCGACTCTACTGTTCTGATAGAATCTTGATCGCACGCGGTTTTCCCTTTCATACATTCTGCGGGTACCTTCTTTATCAGCTGCATACTCCAGGAAATTCTCTATACCCATCTCGCCTGCAGCTTCAGATGCATCTTGGTTGGCTCCGATATAAGTAAATACCCAGCCTTGCTCATCCAACCTGGTGACAAGTTTCTTTATCTTGTCTGCATCATAGCGAACAGAACTGTTCTCATACCCGTCCGTGATGATAGTCACAAGAACCAAGTCCTCTTCAGTCACTTCATCCTCAAGTTCCTTCAGAAGCAAACCCATGCTATCCCATAGAGGAGTCATTCCATCAGGTGTATACTCCCCAAGATCCAGATCCGTTACACCCGTAATGTGTTGAAGCTTTCGCTTGACTCTGCAGGTATTTTCCTCATGATATGGTTCGCCGGAGAACGTGGCAAACGTCACGTACTGTTCCTGTTGCGGAAACTCCTCATAGGCCTTTCTGATGGTCTTCAGCGTCTCATTTACGCCGGTAACTGAGACATCCTCGAGCCCGTGCATTGAACCGCTCTCATCAAGAATAATTAGGTTGTAAACCTTCTTTGCAATAAGAGTGTCAGCAGCGGTCTGTTCTATCATCTGTGCCTCTTTGTTCTTCCTTCCTATTTTCAAGCCCAGAAGGATCCCAAGGGCTATAATCGTCAAAACGATCATCGCTATAATTCTTGTCTTCATTTTTGTTTAAGTTTGAATATTGTAAGAGATGTTGGTGCCTCGGATAGAGATCTTTCTACTTCACGAACAATCTTTCGATGCTTGGAAGTATGCATGGTCAAAACCATGTGCGGAGTTCTTGTCAGGGGCTTCGGAAGGACACAAGCTAGTGCTGCAGCATCACTCAGACTCACTTCGCTGGCAGGACATCCAAAGAAATGTTGGCATGCTGCTTCCACTCCGAAGAGTCCTCGACCGGTTTCAATGACATTCATGTATACCTCAAGAATCCTCTCTTTGCCCCAAACAGTTTCAAGCAAGACAGTATAATAAGCCTCAATGGCCTTTCGTGCCCATGTACGGCTACCGAACGTGAAGCAGTTCTTGGCTACCTGTTGAGATATGGTGCTGCAGCCGCGTACAGGCTTACCGAACTTGTCATGCTCTCCTTTCATCTTAGCCAGCTCTATCCAGTCGAACCCACTATGATAGAAGAAGCGCTGGTCTTCTGCCATAAGGATGGCTTCAATGATTATAGGGTTTACGTTCTCAAGGCTCACCCAGTTCTGCTTGTTGACGTAGCCTTCCGTCTCACGGTTCTCCATCGTCCTGACAAGCATAAGAGGAGTCCACCTTACCGGCAACCATCTGTATGCAAGAACCCAAGAAAGGCTTAGCAGGAGGAACCCGGCAGGAATGTAGATGAGCAGGATGTCTCTCAGTCGTTTCATTTACCTCATCACCTCCCCTCTTCCGTTAAGAATGACTTCTGAATAGCTGTCAAGAAGAAGCGCACGATACATGTTCTTGTCCACGGCGATGATTCTGGAGTAAAGCGGATCCGTCAGGCGCCTGCAGTTCGCATCCATAAGTCCACATCTTCCGCCAACACTATATGAGAACAGACCGGTCTTGACCTCGATATCCAGATAAACGATTTCACCATCCTTGTTCTCATATCTTTCCTTCTCTGTGAATGTCAAGGCCTTGATATTGTCCACCACGAAAGAATTGATCGTCTTCTCTTCGTATGTGAGCTGCTTGCGTACGCCGGCACTTGACGCTATCACGTATTCCTCATAGGCATCGATGTTATCGTACTTAGGCTGAATGATCCATTCACCCTTCCTGTTGATGACTCCGCACTTTCCGGTAGTGTCCGCCACAATGCAGTGGCCGTTCTCAAAGACAAACGAAGACAGTGGATTGCCATGGTAAGGATATCTAAACGGAATCACTACATCGCCTTTGCGGTTGATGAAGCCGATCATTCCACTCTTCTGGACTGCAGCAAGTCCTTCGGAGAAGACCCACGCACGTCTATACTGAGCGGGGATTACAATCTTGCCAGTGTATGAGTTGTAGTATCCTCGTTTCTTGTCAGTACAGAACACTCCAAGAGAATCACTGGGTGAAGAGGAAGTCCAATCGAACTTAATCTTCTCAGCTGTAACTTCACCGGTTTGTGTGTTTTTGATAGTGATATTACCATCCTGTTCCTTGATAGCCACCAGGTCATCATTCAGAAGCAGCCCTTCATCTGATGGTTTCTCTGCGATAGGTTCGTTTTCAGAGCAGCTTACAATGATTGCTGATGCGGCTATGATACTGATGACTGCCCAAACGCAGACACCGATAATGAGTTTAATCTTCTTGCTCATGGTTATTGCTTGATGATGAGTTTTGTATTCACGTTGTCGATGGTGATGGTTCCGAACTTCTCCAGGACACTCTGCCCAAGAAGAAGAGGTGCCTTCTGGCTATGCACTACCGATGCTTCGACATTCTTCAGCACTGCCTCTCCGAGCTTTACCTCTTTCAGCCTGAGAATAGTACCCTCATGGATGTCACCGCTCGCAGTCATGTAGTTCCTCTTGCCCTTGACATCTTCATCAGAGAGATAGCCGTTCTTCAGCATGAAGTTCGCCTCGACGGAAGAGATGGTCACATCCGAGGCTCCGGTATCGAAGATCATCTTAAGCGGGAGACCGTTTACGGAACACGCCACCTCATACGTTCCTCCGTGCATCTTCTTCATGTCCACTTCAGATACGGTCTTCTCTTTTTCTCCCTTGACATCCTGCTTCACCAGCCCTATCTCCTCGGCAAGCCTCTGCTTATACTGCTCGATAAGGCTCTTGAAGTCTTCCCTATCGCGGATAGAGTCAAGGTCGTCGTCATGCTCGATGTGAGGAAAACTTCTATATCCTTTCTCTAGTGAAGTCCTCAGGGCTTCTACGGCTTCGTCTCCTCTACCCATCTTCGCATACAGGCATGCCTTGTCGTACCACTGGCCTGGGTCATCACTGTCAAGATCGATGATCTTATCCATCCACTCCGTAGCCTCGTCCAGTTTGCCCAACACATGTAGGGCATAATGGCGGCAGCTTCCGCTCTCTACTGTAGTGTCCTTGGCAATGACGGTCTCGAAATCTGCCATGGCCTTATCCTCTTCGCCACTTTTGAGATAAAGATTTCCACGCATCAGGAAGATGTACGGGTAATCTTCATCCACAGCAATACCATCGTTATAGTCTTCCATAGCACCGATAAGATTGCCAGAGAGTTCCTTGCACCATCCTCGGGCGTAATATCCATAAGCATCCGTTGGATACCTGTCAACATATTTGCCCATATCCTCGATTGCCGCCTCATACTGGCCATCATATCTTAAAATATTGGCACGCCTCATGTGGAAATACGCCTTATCCTTCTCTGGACTCATCTCTAGAGCTTTATCGATGTCAGTTAGAGCCAGCTCCGTCATTCCCATCTCCTCATAACAGCTTGCACGCTCATCAAGAAGATCCTCATCAAAGCCATATTCTTCAACCAAACCGTTCAGAATAGGAAGTGCTTCTGAATACATATAGCATTTCTCATAGAGGGAAGCTAGGACAAGTCTCCAGATGGCATTATCCTTTTCAGATGCGATTCTTTCCTTCAGAACGGCAACCGCATAGCGCCTGTCCTTCTTCAGTCTCTTGGTGCTGATGTAGTTTGAGTCATCTGTCTTATCATAGAGTGTCAACATTGCATCAATCATCTTCTTATATTCCTTTTTACCCTCGTACGACTGCATCTGGAATCTATAAATCTCCCCGTAGTCCTTGTCATACTTGAGACATTCATCCAGGATTGCAAGAGCTTCGTCATATCTCTCCCTGCCATTCATGTTGCGGGCAAGACCGATTCGAGGAAGGAGAGTGGACTCGTCCATCTTCATGATTTCACGGTAAACTCTATCTGAAGCATCATAGTCCTTGAGATCATAATAAAACTGTGCAAGGTTCTCCATCATGGATGTAAGATGCTCCTTGTCAGTCTTTCTGGCAAGCTTAATAACCTGTTCCAGAGTCTCGACAGCGCGCTTTGTATCACCAATCTCATCGTATATGATACCTTTCCACCAGAGCAGAAGAGCGGTTGAGAAACCGCTGTTCTTGTGGTTGTTCTTCATCGCCTGCTCGATTACGCCAAGGGCACTAGCATAGTCGTCCTCCCTTCTGTCGATTCCGGCAACCAGGAGATAGGAGTCTATGTGCTTCGGATTCTCCCTGATGTTCTCCATAGCGAGCTTTCTTGCCTCCTGAGGATCACCTCCCTTGTCAAGAATCTCAGTAGCCTTGTGGTACTTGAAGTTGTCATTGCCTTCCTTCTTCTGTGCTGACATCGGCTGCAGTGCAAGGCATAAGACTGCAATTGTCAGGATAATGAGCTTTCTCATTTTATGTTCGTTTTATGATTGTTATAAAGTAGCGGCACATTAGAATTCGTCATTCGCCTCAGGGAATCTTGGTTCAAGCGAAAGCCATCCTCTAAGCTTATCACACACAGAGCGAAGTTCTCTTGCAATCTCTCCCCTCTCTTCCTCAAGTGAATCGAATTCACCATAGTCTTCTGAGAACACCTCTTCCGGAAGATTGTCGTGCTCCTTCTCCATCTCCTGAAGCAAGCTCTTCGCAATGCTTGTCAAGTCAAGCTGGATATTCTCAAGTCCAGAGAAGAAAAGCCCTCTCTTTGACCAACTGAGAAGATTATCAGCAAGGAGCATCGCACAGGTCATCTTTCTGCCGATTTCCAACAATTCATACAGACGTCTGTTTGAATCATCCTTATCATAGAGCAGATCAAGGCTCTTCCCACACTCGCTGTAATCGATAGTGACCTTGTCCTGGATATTCTCGAGCCACGTATAATAGGACTGCGAATCAAGACACATGAGCTTAATCTTCTCAAGCATCTCCTGGCCAGCTTCCACGACGTGCTGCCTGTAGAATTCCTCTTCATTCTCTATGATGGCATTGGCTGTTGCAGTGAGGCACCTGAGGGCGTTGTCCCATTGGTCCGTATCCGGATCATATCCCTTGGTAACCTCAAGGATACCCTCAGAAAAGTCATACATCTCTACGAGAGAACGATACGGAAGCACAGGCAAGTCGTTCCAACAAACAGTAAAGTTCAGATTGCCAAACGAATCACAACCGAGATCGGTACTTTCGAAAATGATCGTGGTATCTTTTGTAAGTCTGATCTTAAGATAGGTGGCCTCATATCCTTCATGCGTGCGGATAAGCAGGTCCGGCAGAGAGTTTATGACCCTCAGCGAATTCCATCTATAGTCACACTCCTGTATGACCATCAGTGCACAGTTAAGAAATCTTGCCTTGGTCTTGGATATCTTGAGCTCATCGACGAGATCTTTCATTATCTCGTCCTCAATGTTATAACAGTCTTTTGACATGTAGTCCTCATAGAATGGAGAAACCATGAATTCAAAGAGCGGCTGAGATCGCAGGTACGCCGCCATTTCCTCAAGTGATCTATCCTTTTCGTCAGCCATCGCAATAAGCTTGTTGATGACTTTGTCAGACTTCAACATTGGAATCCTTTCGTAGTGGAGCCTGCCAGAATGGTTTCTGACAACACCGATGTAGTCCTTATTCACTTTCTTCATATGTTTTTCGTTTATACTTGTTATTTATTATCTCCTATGATAAATCCAATTCTTCTCTTTGGCTTGTCTTCCTTGTTGGCTACCTCCCTGAGGTTCTCTCCTTGACGCTGCTCTGCAGCATCCAAGGCCTGAAGATAGACTGAGTAGACCTGCTTGAATACTCTTCCAGAGGGACAAAGAGACTCTGAAGCGAAGACCAGACATCCCTTATCTTCGTTCTCCCATCTAACTCCTACCTTGACCGAACATATCTCGCTGGTTGTTGCAAGAGCTGCCTTGGCATTCATATCAAGGTTTATCTTCTTCTCCAAGGGATATTCTCTTGAGAGCTGAAGCACGCTTCCGTTGTATACCCTTATGATGTTCTTCTTGCCGTTGCTGCACCAGTGTATAGCATCATCGACAACTGTTGGGTTCAATCCCGCATCCTTAAGGGTGTCCACCGCAATCTGCAAACTGAAGCTGCGACTTCTGTAAAGAGCTCTTGCTACGAGGGGGAGAAGAACGGCCATTAGTCCTGAAGCTATAGCTAACCAGTTAACGAAACTCCAAGGTAGGAACTGGCAACAGATAAGACAGATGATTGATCCTGCCATTAGGATAAAATCTGTCTTGCCACCATAGTTAAGGAGTGTTCTCTCCACCGCGGCCTCTGCAGGCTGCTCTGCCTTCTGTTTTTCCTGCGACTGCATCTCAATCTGTTCTTTATTCTCCTCCATATCGTGTCATTTATTTGTCCGAGTACATATACACAAACCTTAAGAATTCTTACACTTCTGCAACGTTATTTTCTCCATCAGAAGACCTCTTCTTAACCTTAAGGCGCCCAAGTTCTTATCGATTCATAGTGCCTATACTCCAACAACTGGTTTTCTTGCATATGTTCTAATCATCGAAAATTTTCCTATCAGGTTAAAGGATATTACATCGTTCAGAGCATTTGTTATATCAAAATCAAAAAAAAAGCCGACCAATTAAAGGTCGGCTTCGTGTGATTTCTTTGTTGAAAAGAGAACCAGCTATTCTTATCAAATCATACTTTCTAAATAACTAGGACTATATCTACCAAGGATAAGAGTCTAGGGATTCCATCATCATCTTAAATGCGTAATCGTCATCTCTTACATTTATTTTAATTTCGTAGATATCCTCACGTTCACTCCATGTGAAAGGTGAAAAAGCTACGCGGAAAAGAGATGATGTATGGACTAAAACTTTCGATTTAGGATGATTATTGATATAATCATTGCAGAGTTTTTTAAATAATGTTTCCGCCTCCTCTTTGCTTTTGATGGAAAGATGTTCTGTCGGTTCTACTAAATACTCTCCATTAGAAAATACGTCAGAGTACGTTGTTTCTGTTACAGTATATTTCATGGTTTACCAGTTAAAAAGGATTTTATAATTATTAGGATGTGTTTAGTACATTCGCAAAATTAGTGATTTTTTTGAAAGGTCTGCGAATTTGTAGCACCGACAATATAGATTGATGGCAATTATAAAAGAGAAGGTTACAATACCATCATTCACATTTCGCCTATTGCCAATTAAGCGAAATGCTAGAGTTGCGTAAAAGATCAAGAACGTGAATTGTCTGGCTCCATGCAATTCTCAGACATTTTTTTCAAGAACATTTTTTTATATTTTGCCGGCTGCCATATTATTGCAGAAATAATCTCTTCATTTGCAGAAAATCCAATATATGAATGAGAAAGATCTTAACGAACTAAAGGCAATAGTGAAAGACGCTCGCATAGATTGCGCACTCCACCATACAGAAAAATATCCAATGCCGGATTTCGGAGATCGCTTTAACGGGAATGCCGAGTCCGTTTACACAGCACTGTGCTTGATTAGAGAGAAGTGGAACAAGTTATTCAAACAGAAAAAAGTAAATACAACACATGCCTTTGTAATATTTAGTCAGTGGGTCGACCAAGTCTATAAGTATACTGAATATCTTAGCAACAAATATAGGCTCGGATTAAGGACAATGCAGATTACTAGCATTATAAATATCAATGGTAGATGTTACTGGGAAGAGGCTAAAATCCTATATAACAGAAAGCTACTTCAACAACCAGAACAAACCTTAAGAACCATAATACACGAGTTATGCCATCTAAAGTATTCGGATCATAAGAAAGATTTCTGGCAACTTTACGAAGATATATGTATAAACGAAGGTGTGCTACTTGAAAGGGTTCTAAGCAATAATGGAAGATTTGAGGATATAAAGGAGAATATACCATATAGATGGACCTTGAAGTCACCACCATACGTGCTTAGCGAGAGAGAAGAGAAAGTTATTAATAAGTTTCTGAGGCGAACGCTGTTTTTTCGCAGAAGTTGCATAACTGATTGATAATATTAAGCGCAAATGCTAGAATCGCATAACAGGAGGAGCTGTGCAATCACACAGCTCCGTTGAACTCACAGAGGGTTATCCGAACCGCTCTATTAATTCTTTGTTTCTCGCTTTTAGAGCACCGACGGAGACCTCAATATATGGTCCAGATAATGACTGGACCTTCTTGCTATTCAGCGAGTCAATGTCATTAAACTTCAGACCTTTTTTCTCCATCAGCAAGATAGCCTCATTTAATGTCTTATTTCCACAGTTTCGTGCACCAGTGAAAAATTTGCGACTCACGAGTGCGAGTTCATAGAAATGCTCTAGGTCTCTAGCTCTCATAATATTATATAACCGGACGCTCATGGGAATATGCCGAAAGCCTACTAATTCATGTGGAATCCTGATGATACGTTCATCCACAACCTTCATGATGTCATCATCTACCTGCTTTTCTCTTACAATTTCCTCAAGAACAGCATTTCTTTTCTTTTCCAAATCCAGTTGAATCTTGAGGTTAGCTATTTCATCTTTCAGCTCTGCATTCGATGGTTTCTTTCCATCAGCCAGCAGCCTTAAAGCCTTGACATATATACTCCTTATACTGGCCTTAGATACCCCTTTTCTCCAAGCGACATGTTCCCATCGCTTTCCAGATAAAAGGTCTATCACATATTCCTCACGAATACCTTGCAGAATATCATTGCCTTTCAGAAAAGCTGTCAGAATCTCTGCCACCTCTCTGATATTATTATAGAACTTATCCCTAATGGCCATCAACTGATGAGTCTTCTCCAGTTCATCCTTCTGTATGGCCAAATCTTCCCTCATCTGCCTCACTTCCTTCTGACAGGCTTCCATAGCCTTATACTGTTCGATGATATCGTAGCCCTCCTTCATAAGATTACGAACGGAAGAACCAAGGATACGGATTGCTTTTGATTCAGGATTTCGTGTAGTGCTTTCCACCAGCAGGCCTTTGGCCAGATAGTTACTAACAGTCTGCGGCGTTACGCTAAGCAGCTCAGCAGCCTCATTTCTAGTTAGATACAGTTTCATGATGTGTATATTTGGTTAATTGGTAGTCCATATACCGAACCTGGATTCAAGACACGCCTGTACAGCATTGTCTATTCCCATCATATATTACACATCATCATTATGCTTCGCGGATCACTCCGCGAGCTGTTACAAATATACTCAAGTTTATTTTTTTATCAAAAATATCTAATGGAAAGTAAAAAGTTTATTTGACAATATTCATCAATAAAATTTCACCTCTGATCAGGCAAACGGATCCACCATTCTGATGTCCTGTGGCTGCTGGCATTCACGGTCGATGATAGCCTTCACTTCTGCCTGAATCTTCTTGAAGTTACGCTCAATAATCTCTCTGACTATCTTATCAGCACGTTCCTTAGCAATGCTATCCAGCAGTTCATCTCGTTCTGTCTCCGAAAGAGAATCACGCAGCCTAACAGCCTCTATCTTAATATCTTCCGAATCATATATAACGACTCCCTTGCGAAGGTCATTTACGAAGTACTCAACCAACGTTCCGTCCGGATCGTCATAGACAGCAGCTCTGGCTGCATCCTCTCCGAAATCAGTGAACTTCGGTATTCCCTCCCACTTCTTTCTTTTCTTCTTAAGTTCATCCAGATCCCTCTGAATCTCACCGCAGAAGAACTTCTCCTTGATCTTTGAATCATTATTATCAGCCACCTTACCAAAGAAAACACCCTGCGAAAGTGTCTCTATGGTGCTGAGAGGCAGCAGCTCTTCATGCTGGAATGATATATTCACCGAGTCCTGCTCTATACCCCTGGTCTGGCTTTCACGCTTTCTGAACTCCTTTCCGAACGACTTGCTGAGGTCTTCCGCTGTCTTTCCGTTGACCTGTCCGGCGAAGATATTTCCGACGGTATTGAAGATAACCTCGGACTCCTTCTCGCCGTAATCTCGCTTGAGCTGACTCTTATCCTGAGCACCCAGCACAATGGCAACCAGATTGGACCTGGCCGTTGCGATAAGGTTATCCAATCCCTTCAGGAAGATGGTAGGAAGCTCATCCAGAAGGACTCCGCACTTGCGTTTACCCTTGTGGTTGATGAGCTTGAACATCCTGGAGGTAAACAGAGCCAAGGTCGTACCATAGATGGCCTGCCTGTCCGGATCGTTACCTACACAGAGGATCTTTGGATGCTTGGGGTCATTTATATCCAACGTAAAGTCATCTCCAGTCAGAACCCAGTACAGGCTAGGAGACACAAACTTATTCAGAGGAATCTGCGCGCTGGCGATCTGACCCTGCAGCTGGTCCTGCGCTCCACCCTCCAACGCATTGGCGAACGGCTTGATCTTAGCCTCCAGCTCCGGATAGCGTGACAGGATGGAGAACACCTTCTTGTAGTCCTGAGCCATGAGCTCAATGACATGCGGGAAGGTGCAGTACCTGCCGTCCTCGTATATCTTGAGAAACCAGATGAGAGCATCAAGATAGACCTTGGCAGAGAGAGTGAAGAAGTCCTCCTTCTCCACCGCTGCCTTGTTGACATTGAGCATCACCAGGTCCGCAATCTCCGTTGTATCTGCAGGATCCTTGATGTACAGCGGATTCAGAGGATTGCATCGCAGGGACTTGGTCGGATCATTGAAGTTGATCACGCAGAACTCCGGCAGCACGTCATAGTTATTGATATTGCCAAGGTATTCATTATAAACAACTTCAGTAAGGTCCGGAAACTTGTAGTCATACACGAACATCGAGTATCCCTTGGCTATCATCTGCTCGATGAACGGTCCATACACTGAGAAGGACTTGCCGGATCCTGGCGTACCAAGAACCATCGTGGCCCTGTAGGGATTGATGACATTGATCCATCCTTTCCTCCAGCGGTAACGATACTGGAACTTCATAGGGATGTTGATGGAATCCTTGGTCTTCATCAGTTTCCTGCACTGGCTGAAGGTCTCGTTCCTGTCGTTTATAGCCTCATTGAAGGCACTGAACTTACGCCCGGCAGTAGCTATGGCCCATCCGAAGACGAACGCTCCGACGCAGGTAGTGACCAGGTAGAAAAGAGGAGAGAAGAACGGAAAGAGATAGAGTCCGGCTCCAAGAACGGCTGCAACGATGACCGTAATCCAGCCAACGGCAGTTCCCTTTCCCGTCTGAGTGACCAGTCCAGCTGCAATAAGAGCCATGCCGATCAGCTTGGTCCTATAGGGCGTGACGAAGACTCCGCCTGACCGCAATTTCCTCACGATCAGGTCGGCAATCTCCGCCGTCAGCCCATGCTGGGACAGGAGAGGATGGACATAATAGTACAGATTGACGATCACCAGCAGGCATCCCACCAGAGTCATCGCACTGTAATACTTGTCATACTCACTTCTGTGAGCCATAGAGATGGTTTAGTCGACAGTACGGATCAAGATGTAATCCCTTTCTATCCACCACCAGTTCCAGCAACAGATGCCGAAACGAAGAGAGAAGATACGGCCCTGCACAGATCCCAGCATGTCAGGCGACCCGTACTTTCCATGCAGCCAGATGGTTCCCTTTCTGTTGAGTTCATGTCCACCGTTCTTCCTCATCAGCTCGTTGATAGGCTGAAGAAACCTCCTGATTACCTGCGCCTCCTTCTCTGTCGGGAGACGCCATCCGCTTCCGCTGCTCTCGACCCTTAGAATCGCGTCGAGCTTGGCCGACCTGGCCGGATTTGACGATACGATGATGTGCGCATCCTCGCAGTTGATCTCCACTCCGCGATAGATGCTGTTCCAAGATGACATTCTAACCTTTGCCATTGTCCCTAAATTGAAAATACACTACACTACTAACTACTTAATTAACTTTACTTTAAGCCGGATGACCTCTATAAGGACATCACCAGCCTTATCTCTCTCCTGCACCACCATTCGGACAGGGTATCCTTGCGGAGCTGGAGTATATAGCACAGCCCTTCGTCTCTCTTGAGAGCTGTCGAATGCCCGTAGTCACCATTGAGCCAGAGAACGCTTTCCTGGTCCATACGATGACCTCCGTTCTGCTGCATGACCGCATTGATCTGCTGCAGGTTGGCAGCGATGAGGTCCATCTCTCCGAAGACAGGCAGACGCCAGTTGCCCATGGTCTCGCAGCACTTCACCGCAGCATCGAGCCGTCCGACCATATTGGGCATTCCGGAGATGACGAAGCGCTTTCTGTCAGTCTGCACTTCCACTCCATAGTAGGCGCTATTCCATCTGATGACAACCTTATTCATCCTGGTCACGAACACTTCTGAAACACAAGCTAAAGTCATTCATGATCTCCAGCATCTGCTCGTCCAGAACCGCATCATGGATGACCTTGTATAGCCTCCTCCTAGGGATTGCGTTGTCAATGATCGCCGTAAAGCATGCCGGGAGGATGTTCATGTAGTCCAGCCTCTTCGGATTGCTGCAGTCACACGGCTCCGTTATATGGAGGACACACCTTAACTCATTTCTGACCTTTCTCATCTCCTCGATATCATCCATGAGGGTGGTATACGGATCGATATCCAGCTCCTTTGCGAGATTCATGAGCGAATCCCTGTTGGCGTACAGGAGCAGCATTTCAGGTCCCTTGTATGTCTTAAGGTCCTTTGTATAGATCGTCCACATATGCTTCAGAACCCGCTGGATACACCTTGTCTGATGATAGACATTGGTGCTGCAGATATCCAGCGCAGCCAACATCTCACCGTAGTCCTCTACCGGCGCTATCATAAGCATAGCGACATCGGTCCTGGGATCGTTCAGTCTTCCGATCCCGCCTTCCTTCTTTTCGGGGAATAAATAAATGTCCATAACTTCTATCGGTTTAGTTTGCGTTTCTTCTTCTTGTCCTTCATGTCCTTTTCCTGTGACTTCGAACTGCTCTTGGAGATGCCGGCCAGTGCGGCTCCGATAAGGCCGAGCTCGGTATCCGATGAGCTGTTCTGCTCCGGTCTAGAGTGCTTCTGCCACTGTCCGCCCTCATCTGCTGCGATCAGGTCATCAAGCCTGAACGAGCCAAGCTCGGATGCCTTGAATGCACATTTGGTGGAATGATCGATGAATGTGGCGCCGTGAATACGGCCGTCTCTTGTGCGATGCAGGAATACATCGATATCGAACCTGGCAAGCATGTTCCGGTAATGCCTTTCAGAAGTGGAATGCCCAAGACAGGAGGCTGATATGCCGCAGATACGGCCACGTTCGCGCTGCTTGATGCCGCTGCGTCCGATGCACTGCATCGCGCGCTGCTCGTAATCCCTGTAGAGAGCCTGGCCGATTTCAGCCTCGCTGAGCGGTGCGGTGCAGGGTATCCCGTCCTGATTCAGACCGCGTATGACCACCTGCGAAGTGTTCCCGGTGCGTTCCTGGACCTCCAGGCCATGGGCCTGCATGATCAGCTGGAACTGAGCAAATGTGGTCATGTGATACTTGCAGCACTCCTCCGCGATGACCCTTATCTGCTCCATGATGTTGCCTGCGGTAGGGTTGAAGCGGCGAGGATCGATTCCCAAGGCTCCATAGCCCTGTCCGTTGCCGTTGCCGACAGAGAGACCGTACCTGGGTGCGAGCTGGGCAAGCAGCTGCATACATCTGCGGTTCTCCTGGAAGTCATGGATCTTACGTCCATGCTCATTGACCCTTACTGAGACCACGTGGTAGTGTTCCCTGTCGATATCCTGATGGCGGTAGACGACGTACGGCTGGTTTCCGTAGCCGAGACCTTCCATCAGTTCACCCACGAAAGCCTTGAGCTGGTCATCTGACAGATGCTCTCCCGGCGAAGGATTGATCGATATGTGAAAGGAGAGGTTCGCCGTGCGGATGTTGCGTCTCTCATAGAGCCTGAAGGTATCCTCTATGCCCAGAGCCTCGTCTATGGCGTGCTTGTGCAGAAGCTCGGCTTCCCCGCTGGCGCACTTCTTCTCGTTGTATTCCAGGGAGAAGCAGGATGAGCTTGCAGGCTGCATGATCTTCACCACCATTTCAGAGCCTCCTGAAAGTGAAGTCTACATTGAAGTCTCAGTCTCTTGGAGGCAGCCATAGGTCAAGATCCGAAGCAAACACATAGTTGTTCTGATATGTCTTGCCGTCCTTGACGACTGTGTTGATGGAGAGACGGCCCGAGACGAAGACCCTGAGGCCTGCCTTGAGGTGCTTGATGACGTCAGACTTACGATAAGAGACATCATAGTAGGTAGCACGCTTCTCCTCACCATGGTAGTCATTCACGGCAACCCTGAAGGAGATGAACTCGTTGCCGTCTTTACCTGTACGGATTTCAGCATCCGCAACAAGGTTTCCGATAAGATCAATTCTTTGCATTGTTGTTGATTTTAATTGTTATTGATTTGCTCCTGTGGAGCTGTCTGCTTGAGTTCGAGATTCGCAACCATCTCAATGATGTGATCCATCGCCTGCTTAAGCTCCTGAGTCATGGTCTTAAGCTGATGCAGATAATAATTGGCAGCACGGGCATTAATCACTGGGGAGCCGTCTGCACGCTTCTGCTTGACGAGGGAATTGAACCTCTTGGTGGCCTGGTTATAGTCCACGCCTATTCTAGAAACAATAGTGCTGAGTGAATTGATCTGATTTCTGAAGACACGGTCAGTCAGCACAACACTGCGGTCTATCTTAATTCTCTTATCCAGAACCTTGTCACGGATGAAGCGAGATATGGACAGATAGTCATAGTTCTTCATCTGGTTACTGAGAGTTTCCCACTCCTTTTCAGTAAACCGGATGCCGACGTACCTTGATCTATTTTCCTTGTTCTCGCTCATTGCCCGCTTATATATTCTGCACTGGAAAGGAAGGCGACTTTGGAGCTTTCCCGCCCGCACCACAGGTGCGCAACTTCGCGTTTGTTTAACGAACGCCCATCTTGCTACTTGTCCAGTACTAGTTCCAGTGCGAATATATAACTTTTACTATACATTAGTTTCTTTTTACTGCAAATTTTCAAAATTCGTCTGAAAATCGTGCTTACAGGTATCTGTAGGGCATCATTGATTATCTAGTTTACTTCAAGAAAAATTATGTACCCGCACCCATACTTTAGGTTACCCGTACTATCTCACAAGAAGACAATGATTTAGACACTGCATCATCGAGATTAGCTTCAACTTTAGGGGATTTGTATTGTGGGTAAAATTGGTTATCTTTGTATAGTTATGAGTACATCAAGAATCTTCCATTCAGTCCATCTGGACATATCCACAAACGAATCAAACCGCATCTGCTACATCGTGCTTCCCGAGAAGCTCAAGGAAAGTGAGAAGGAGTGGCTTGACCGTATGGCTGACACTCTGTCTGCCAACATGGTGGTCGTATCCAATCTGGACTGGGAAACCGATCTGACCCCATGGAAGGCACCCGGACTGAAGACCGGTGAGTTCGCGGGAAAGGCACAGTCCTTCCTCGACATACTTGCAGCAGACCTTTTGGTCAATGTAGAAAGCTCTTTGAGAATCAACAAGGTAAGACGATTTATCTGCGGAGTCTCTCTATCTGGCCTCTTTGGAGTCTGGGCATCCTGCAGAAGAGAACTGTTCGAAGGCGTGGCATCGGTATCAGGTTCATTCTGGTATGACGGATTCACAGAGTGGCTCTCAACGCATGCTTCATCCGCGGAGACATTCTATTTCTCCATCGGCGAAAAGGAGAAGGACGGTAAGAATCCACGACTTGCATCCGTAGAGGATGAGACAAAAAAAGTCATGGACACATTGTCTCATAACGGCAAGAAGGTACTCTTTGAATATAACGAAGGGAATCACTTCGGCCCTCTGATTGAAAGAATAGAAAAAGCGATCAAAGCCATACTTATGACTCAAGAGATTCCTGCATAAACCAAATCACTTTTTAATCGAGACAGATGACTATACTTCACATATCTGACACGCATGGAAAACATCATCAGCTGAAGGGCCTTCCTCCGGCTGATATTCTTGTACATTCCGGAGACTTCACCATGTCAGGAACAGAGGACGAAGCAATAAGCTTCCTTGAGTGGTTCATTGACCTTCCACATCGTCATAAGATACTTGTCGCAGGAAATCATGATGACTGTCTCAGAGGGGAATCCATTGAGGGGCTGCCTGATAACTGTCACTATCTTGACTGCTCAGGCGTAACGATTCACGGAATCACCTTCTACGGCATTCCCCTGTTCATGGAAGACGTCATGGAAGGCCTCATGGAAGAGAAGTATGCCGCGATACCCGAAGGGACAGATGTCCTCATCACCCATGAACCGCCATTGGGCATCATGGACAGCAACGGCAGATCAGGATACGGCAATGACGCTCTGCTTGCAAGGGTCCTGGAAGTCTGTCCAAGAGTTCACCTCTTTGGTCACATCCACAACTCCACAGGCATCCAGAACGGCAATTACACTGCATTCTCGAACGGCTCCGTGATGGACGACACGTATAATGTCGTCAAGTGCGGAAACAGACTCCTATTTTAATATAAAAAGCCCACATATGGCTCTGTGCAGGCAATTTATATAAATATATTTTTCTATAAAACCAGCCTAGAATCCTCCGAGACTATTAAGCATCTGCATCAGCGCATCCTCTCCTGAGACCGCTACCGGCTTATGAGACAGCTTCATCTTGCAGATTGCGACATCTGATTCTCCAGGAGTTATCTGCAGAAGATAGGGATTGCCATTCTCCGGCCAGACCAGCTCCATTCGGTCTCTCCCACATGCCGGTTCCATATAGATGACGAACGTGCTGCAGTAGTCCGAACTGTATTCCTTCACATAGGTCCTGCCGATTTTAGCTTCCTTGCCGTCAATGACTACGGTCTTCTTCTCGAAGTCAAACTGAACCACTGTGACCTGAACGACAGGAACAGTCATCTCTGAGCTGAGAATGGCGTGATCCTCATACGACACATATCTGGGAGTCGTGAGCATCTCTACAGCGGATATATACATCTTGCCGCTGTAATTTAGGGGATTCAGCTGAGGATTCTGAGCCGAGGCTGTCATAAGCATCGCTATGGCAGCGCAGATGATTGCGAAACACTTCTTCATATTTTCTGTACATTATGGTTAGTGCTGCAAAGATATCAGGTGCCTCGGCATTTCTTCGGCAGATCCTCCTAATTGATGTAGATATCGATTCCGCTGAGACTGCAGCTGGCACTTACGACCTTATCCTTCAGACTGTCAGCTATGTCAAGAGAAAGAAAATCGCTTCCGGAATCCTTGTGGATCGGGATAATCGCAGTTTTGGGATTGAGCAAAGTGCAGATCTTCTGAAGAGTCTTTCTCGTGGCATGCCCTGAGGTATGTACATATGCCATGTTGCTGCCGAACATCTTCACGAACTCCTGCAGCTTGGCCTGCTCATCGAGATATCCCTTATACTGAGAGTATACAAGCACGGTCTTGGCCGGATCCAACAGCAGCATCAGGAAGGCTATCCATTTGCGAAAGGTCGGATTATCCCTGACAATCATTGTGAATCCATTCTCGATCATACGTTTATGCACGTTCACCTTGCGAAGCGACATCTCGACAGCATCGTCTATCACATACAGATCGAAGTACCGGCCATAATACTTCGCAAGCGTCTTGAACTGTTCATTCTGATACAGATCGCACACGAACGATCTGCCCCTGAATCTTGCATTAGCCTTGTGCAGGCCGGCCAGTCTGTCAAAGTTTGTTGAAGAACAGAGGACAAAGACATTCTTGTATCGGGTCATCAAGTCATACATTTCCGTCTGAATCTCATTTTCGCTCCTGGTATGCCCGTCATCTCTTGAGAGCATCGTGCCTTCAGTAATTAGAACATCCACCTGTCCGACATACTTCTTTAGGGTCTTTTCAAGCCCTTTGCCAAGGAACCCGTGCTCTCTCAGATCACCGGTATGCAATACTCTTTTATCATCACACTCTATCAGAAGCATGTAAGAATCAGCTGCAGAGTGACTCACGAAGAAAGGAGTTACCTTGATATCACCGACATGGAATGACTGTTTCACAGAATACGTCCGAAAAGACTTCATACTCTGAATCTTACGATTAATATCCTCAATCAAAGGTTTGCGCTTGGCATACACAGCCTTGCTAAGACTTTCATCAAGAACATTTAGTATAACCTCACGAGACATCTCTCCGATGTATTGAGGTATTTGATCAGAAACCAAATCATAGAACCCAAGGTGGTCTCCATGATTGTGCGTATAAATGATACCGGAGATGCCGTCAAGAAGAGCCGACAGGTTCAAAGAATCATCGAACTTGTCATACTGTTCCGACTCCCCCGGAAGGTTATGGCCGAGGTCGATAAGTATCCTTGTTCCGCTGACCGACTGGATTTCAGTTATGCAGCCTCCGATCTGATGGGCTCCCCTATGGATTCGTATCTTCATTGCTCACTTGATTTCTTGCTATCATCTTCACAGTGTGAATCATGTCATCCCATGTGATGAGCCGCTTACGTTCATCCGGATCCAAAGACACCTTGAGTTGATCGTCAGTCATATCCTGATTAACACGCAGAGTCTCATAAATCTTGCTCATTAGGGCGTATTTCTCCTCGATATGCTTGTTGCAAGGCGCATACCCTATGTATCTAGCCTGAAAGGCAATCCTGTACCACTCCTTGGTGGCGTGCAGAAAACTATAGCCCTGCTCTTGAGCCGACTTGATGAATTCAGCCTTGAAGTAGTCGAATAGTGCGTAACTCCTTGATGAAGCATGCTCAATAATCAGCTCAGCATCCGACAAAGGGGTCTTCCCGATGACCTGGCACAGAAGGAGCGCCTGACCTCTATACATGATTCCCGGTCCGGAATCAAATCCCATCTTAGCTTCCAGGAATGGGATGATCCTGCCATTTTTGCAACGTTTCATAATTTCTAAATTTGCTGCAAAAATACCAGGAGCTTCAGCTAAAAGTCAGCAGAAGCTGTAAGAGACGATTATTTTTCAAGCAAATCTTCTCCTATGACTACCTTCGGCGCCTGTGAATTGTGCTCTAGAGAGTAGAATATAAGTTTAGTATTCTTATCAAGAAATGAGTTTGGAAGTTTTTCCTGAAGCCTATTCATGGTTGTATCATCTGAGGATGACAACAAACCGATAAAATAACGATAACTAGCACCAGGCTCTTGGGCAAGTTTAAGGAAATCTTTATTCATAGCTTGAAAATCATGACCATGCTTGAATTCAATAAGAACTATCCTCCTTCCACTATTGTCATGTATCGTGAGGTCAATATTAGCTGACCTACCCAATTTATCAGTTCCGTAATGAATTGGCTTGGCATTCTTCGGAAAAGCATAATTATGAACTGTTGGAGTTTCAACAGAATAATGGACGTCCCATTTTTTGCCAGCTGGAGTAGCAATATACTTTAGCAACTCTTCTAGGAATATGAAACGAAGTTCCTGTTCACTTACTCTAATCTTACCTCCACTCTGAACACTCTTACGTGGAAACACTAAACGACTTGCTCCTCTAGCCCCGAAGGCCCCTTCCTTGTTTTGAGCATAAGTAGCAGATACCGCAGAGAAGGTATTTTTAATAACTATTTTAAGATGATCTTCGTGTGACATAAATCTATCCTTTAACGTCTTCCCTATACTTCAAATAAACATCAAGCATTGTCCGGCCGATTTCTTTCCTCAAAGATAATGGTTCCATGACTTCCATGGAATCTAGATAGGAGATTATTTCCTGCTTGAAGTCAAAATTCGGCTTCAGATAATACTCAAACAATGAGTATTCTCTACCTGTCTCAATCTCTACCTGAGATTTATGAAGAGGAATTGTCCTTATAAGGTCTCGAATCTTTGCCGTTACTTTCACAACGACTTTCTGCTTGACATCTTCACTACGCCGAACTCCGTAGAAATCTTCAAAGTATCCTTCGGAATCAAAATCATCGGGAATCTGAAAAGTTCCCTCTAATAGTTCAGCTTCTTCTGCCCGATCTAGCATAAAGAGTCTCACACCCTTAGAATATTCAGAATATCCTATCAAGTACCATCTGCGTTTAAAGAGCTTAACACAGTACGGATGCACCGTCATATCCCTATACTCTGCCATTGAGTTCCCCTTATATGAGAGACGAATCTTTCTATTGCCCCTCAAAGCATCAATAACGACTGTCAAAAATCTATGACTTGAAGGAACATCCTCAAGAATTATCCTGTCATGGAGTCCTACACTTTCATTTAGGAGATTCCTAAGCGAAAGCGAGTTCAGCATCCAGTCTCTGATGGAGTTACCATCGAGGTCCTCCTCGTTATATATGTAGTATTCATTAGTGGCCCTGTCGCACTTTATTACGATACCAAATATCTGCTCGATATTTTCTTTATAGTTTGAAAAAGTACGAGAAGCTAGTTCTTTACCCTCATCATTGACACAACTCCTACTCCATTTCTCCTTCAGTTCATTGAGCGTTATCTTCCCGTATCTTTGGATCGTATCAAGAATCCAGATATACCGTTTGAATGAATCCTTAGCCATACAACATAATGTTTTACGCAAATATAAAAAACACCTTCGGCAAAATCATGGCATAAGCCATATTTGTAATCCTTTATCGCCGCCAACAATATCCTGAGGCAGGGCATTGCCTCATCCGGGAGCACCTGTAAGACGAAGGTCCGCCTTCGCAAGGTGCGCTAATACCGGAGAATCTCCTTGCTTTAGCTGGGAGAGTATGTCAAAACATTCTTTCGACGTCAATAGTTAGTATCTACATTTCCCTGACAATATTTAAAAGAGAAACTGACAAATAACATATTCGGAATAATTCATATATTTGCAATACCGATGGCAGGATTAAATCATCCTGTGACACATAAATTGCGACCGCTGGCACTCACATTCATCTGTGGGTGCCTTTGTTATAAATATGGTCTCAGAATCACTGCTGCTTATTCTGCTCATTTCGTTCTTTTATCTTACTCCGCGCATACATATCAGCGAGAATCTGAAGGCCAACAAGAAGGAAGCAAAATGGTAGTTGTGGCAGCAGGCCTACAACAACAAGAAATAAAACGGAACGAACCGCACCAACAAAACCATGACTTTAGGCTTCCTTCGGGTGCCTATTTTATGAATAGCACCTCAGATTTGATTCAGCGCAACGACAATATTAGCACAACTACATACTGTCTATTCAGATTTAGCGTGATGGTCAATACTGGAATATTAATAGTGCTAAACCAAACATCAAAAAGGAAGAGTCGAAGAGTAAAGTCTAGCATACTCAAAGGCAATAGGACCTACGACTAAACCGTAGGCCCTATTGTCATAATACTTTTACGAAAGACTCGTGCGCGTATTAGCAAATATCGACTTTACAGGAATCTCCTATAACGCTATTCTATAACTCGAGATCTCGCATAATGTTTATCATGACAAGAATCAGTTACTGCGAGTGGTACAGGTGTATCTACAGCAACACCATTGGATGCAATTGACCTTAGGGATGATGTGGAATATGTACCGGCTGCAGACAAGCTAATAGAACAACTTCCACCATTGAAATTATAGATAAACTGCTTATCAGATCTTATTTCTGCTCCATTAGCTGTCGCGCCAAGATAGGAATAACACGTATATGGTTCATTTTCAGAAGAATATTTGACCCAACTATCATAATTAAATTCACCATCATCAGGTAAAGCCCATAATTGTTTACCTGGTTCTCTCCAGTTTCCAATATAGTAACGATAGTAATCATCCATCCAGAATGTGCCTGAAAGATAACCTTTCCAGCTATAAAATGTTTGAGTATCCCAATCTCCCTCACTTATAGATACAGTATTACCTTGATCCATTTCAAGAATTGAAATTTGTGGCTTTTTATCATAAACAAACTTCAACTCCTTGTCTCTAGATATGAAATATGTACCATCATTATACTTTACATATACACCGAAAGAGCAACCTGTCAGCTCGGCATACAAGTTTGAGTAATCTATGTTCTTGAAATCTTCTTCCTTTCTGAAAGTTAGGGTAAACTTAACATTCGAATTATTATATTCACCTGAAAGGGTTGTACGAAGAGCATAACGTTCATCAAGATCACTGTCATACATATAGATACCACATGTACTCATATCCTCAATCAAACTTGTATCTCCAGTGATATTTGCTGTTAATTCATACCATACAGAGCCCTGAGAATAGTAATATCCCTCATCATATGATATCGAATTCAGAGTCATCAGTTCTTCTTCAAGAGTAGTAAACCTATTTATCTCTCCCTGTCTAAAACATCCATTTGTCTTATCATAGTAATAAACTGAATAGCAATATTCTGTTTCAGGCTTTAGATCAGTAAACAATATTGAAAATGATCCACCGTCACGCGAGGTTACAGATTTATTCTGACGTTTGGATGAATCATCAGCCTCATACAGAACGATACCATATTCCACTTCGGCAGGTTGCCCCAATGGTGTTATTGCTCCAGGACTAACATATCCCCATAATACGGCAGTACGTTCTGTGATATCACTTGAATGCTTAGTAACTACCTGATATCTGCGGTGTGCATCGGCATAAGCTGCCATTCGTTGAGATTCACTCATTGTTTCTCCCCATATCTCATCCACTACACCTAATGTCAGTTCAGCCCAAAACAGATTAGGATACTTATACTCTTGGTCAAACCAGCTACCATTTTTAAATAATTTTTCTCCCACAAGTTTTAAATATGAATCCTTATCTTTCGCTAAAGCATCAACCAAAGTATTTTTACATATTTCTTGTGTCTGCGATACAAAATAGCTGTCGTCAGTGTTAGGTGCGGGTCCGAAAAGAGTATTCAGATTATCTGCTAATGATAGTCCAGCAAATATAACACTTGCACCTCCTGCTAATGCACCAACTCCAGTTCCCACTAGGGCGACTCCAATCCCAATTCCGATAGAACTTGTTATCACGCCTCCAATAGCAACTGTGTTTCTTACCCAATTATTGTCCGCCCAAGCCTTAGTCAACACATCGTTATTAACATAATTGCCTGTTAATTCTAGTCCAGTCGCTGTCCATATAGGTTGACCTGCTTTAAAAACAGTTGCATCGAAGGTTGTTTCTGTATAATTATCTATAAGAATAGATACATCATCAAAAGCAAGATATGTTGGATAACCACTCTGATCATAAGTGCCATATACGGTAACGACACCCAGAGAATCTGTAGGAAGAAACATCAAAGTCTTCTGCACCGCGGAAGTACCATCGTAGTTTTTTGTAAAAATAGTCGTTCCGTTTTTGCAGAATCTTGTATTGCTCCAGCCACCTATTTCATTCACATCACAATACAGAGGTAATTCATCTAAATCAGATGAATCGTCTGGATTTTCAACATTATCTGGACCTGGATAATCGATAATGCTTTCTATAAAGTCACAACTTGTGAGCATAATAATAGATAAAAGAATATAACAGAACTTCTTCATAATTAGATAATAAGATTGATGTTGAGCAAAAGTATTAAATACACTAAAATATTCAAAGTTTTTGGCCAAAAACTTATTACATTCAATATCTTTATGCTCACCGCATAATATAATTTTATAACGAAATAGCTGAATCACATTATTTAAATTACCCGCTGCCGTTCGTTATATACGAGCCCACTGGATTTTCACATGTGCCACACTTTTGCCCAATGGCACCATATCTTTGCTCCCATAAACCATTTAAGAGAAAGTAGTGTATGGGAGTAATTATTTGTATAGTGCTGCTCATCAATGTGATCGGCTACATGTGTGGAGGTAATCAAAACTGGGGAGAGTGATATGAAGAAATCTTGCATATCAATAAAACCCAAGGGAGTCGAGGATTACCTAAGAGAGCTTTGCATCATATACCGAGGTGAAGTAGATAACCCGCACGACGTGACAGCAGTCATCGATGAGGAACGTGCGATTCAGTTCCTCAGGTTCCACCTGTGGGACGTTGAGAAAAGCGTGTTAGAGAACCCTGGAGAATGGCGGTATCTCATCCTAGAGGAATACGGCAGCATTCCGGTAGAGGAGGCAACAATGGCAAAGCGCATCTATGACTATGCTGTAAAGGCCAAGCTTGACAGGCTTGCAGAAATGGGAATCAACTTGAACGAGGTATACCGACGAATCAACAGGTAATCATCAGGAATGAAACATAAATCGAAAACACTATGAACCATGCTGAACAGGCTTGGGAGATGTACCTGAGCACAGGAATCGACCCTACCGGAGGAGATATCGGACCGGACTTCGATCCCGAAACGGGAGAATATCTCCAAGATGATGATGAATCTGCCGAACGAGATAAAGGCATGGCTACGGAAGAGTTGTTGGACGAACTGATACTCAAGTTGGAAAGAATTACCAGAATGTAGTTATTCCTGCACATTGGATTGTAAAATCAAAAACGTAACTTTGTGGAAATCTCTACAAAGCAACAACATCATGAAAAAGTTCCTATTATCATTGGCAGCAGCATTATAACGACCTCTAAATTTCAGCAAGCTATTATGAGAAGATTAATCATGTTATTTGCCACGATAGTTGTGGCTATCAATGCATACTCGCAATGTCCATCAGAGGACAGATATGTTCTTTATCCCACAAAAAACATTTGGACTTTTCTTAAGTTAGATACAAGCAATGGCAAGATCTGGCAGGTGCAATATAGCGTAGAGGGTGCAGATTACAGATTTGAAACTAGCCTTAACAGCACCGCACTTGTTCTTGATGAGGATCGCCCTTCGGGTAGGTTCAAATTGTATCCCACTGATAACACATACAACTTCATCTTAATAGACACAAAGATTGGTACAACATATCAGGTGCAATGGTCTCAAGAATACAAGAATAGATTAGTCCTACCTATATCATCCGATGGACAACTAATTTGGTCATGCGGTTTTGCTAAGGTCAAATATTACAGTGCTTGGCGATACTATGACGAAAACAAACAATATTTAACAGCAGACTCTTTTGACTCATGCGAAAATTTCAATAATGGATTAGCTAAAGTCCAGAAAGACGGGAAGAGTAATTATATTGATACGACAGGCAATTATCTTTTCAAACAGTGGTACGATAACTGTCAAAAGTATAATGATCAAAATCTTGCATGGGTGAGAGATAATGGAAAGGAGAATTACCTAAACATCGATCAGAATGCTATATTTTCAGAATGGTATGACAAGTGCAGCAGCATGGACAAAAACCACTTTAAGATTTGTTCTGACGGAAAATATAACATCTTAAGCAGAGAAGGTAGCATTCTTTTGGCAGAATGGTATGACTCTGTTGAATATCTTGATCGCAACGGATTTGTCACGGTAGAGAAAGACGGCAAATACAACTTTGTTAACATTAAAACAGGTTCTCTAATATCGGAGTGGTATGACTACTGCTACAGTTTTATAGATGGTTACAGCAAAGTAGAAAAGGACGATAAATATAATTATATAGGGCTTGATGGAGAGCTGATATTTGAGAACTGGTATGACTACTGCTTTAGCATCTGCCACGGATTCGCTGCTGTTTCAAATGAAGATAATAAATACAACTTTGTTGACATAAGCACCGGCTTAGCAATCTCGCAAGAGTGGTTTAACGATTGCAAGCCATTCAATTCTGACGGGGTTGGCGAAGTTCAAATTGAAGACAAATGGTATACCATCGATAAAACCGGCACAATAAAAGAAAAGTAAAATACTGCACTACTTTTGATAGAAATTTGCGAACTTAGTAAAGATTAAATATCAACAGAAATGACCGCACAAGAGACATTCGATTTGGCCATGTGCTATTATAACGGCACAAACGGCGTAGAGAAAGATATGGATAAATATATCAAGCTACTTGAAGAAGCCGCCTTGCTCGAGCATGTGGAGGCATCTTATCTCCTTGCTTGCTGGTATGAGTGGGAGGATCCCAAGAAGGCCTATGAATATTGTTCCTTCGCTGCTGCGCATGAGCATATAGAGGCCATAAAATGCCTCTCATTGATGATTGACGAGGCACGAGGATGCGAGCGTGATGAGGCACTATCTGCCGCATGGTGGAACATAGCTGAACATCTCGAGCGAGGCAGTTACACCAAGTAATCAGAAGCGGCGAGATAGAGTCCGGGGCCTCCCGCACCACCCATAAATTCCGACAGAAGGCACCCTTTATGGGGTGCCTTCACTATTGTCTATCAATCACGGCGTTATACTTATCTAGTGACCTTTGGAATCAGATACTGTACAGCCAACTCCTTCAGATATTCTTCCGAAGAGGAGCCTTGCTCCGTAGAAAGGAGTCTAGCGGCCTCTTTGCTATCATCTCTGAATATATACTTATGATTCCTGCCACCTATCTCTGCATAGAGATGAACATTACCCTTCTCAGTTGGTTCAAACCTAAGATTCTTAATAATCATTCCATCCTGTTCATATTCGGAGATGCGGTTTTTCTTCCAGCCCATCAATGCGTCCTTGCTGTCCTCTGGAGCCAATCTTGCTAGTTCCTCTTCGATGAAGTCAACCCAGAAGCCGAATATACCATTTTCAGCACAAAGCTCTCGGAATTTTGTCACCGCCAACGCAACTTGAGAGACGATCTTTGCTGGCGAAGGTATACCTTCATCCAGACCGAACTCGACCATCTCTTTGACCGTCATATTATCGGCCTTGCCTTTCAGAGTCAAGCAGTGAGAAGACCTTCCGTGCGGACTACACTGAGTAAACGTGATATCATACGCAGGAGCGAGATGCCATACTCCGTCATTACCCATCAAGAACTCGAAATTCTTATTGTGATCGTCTGTATTGCCCGCCAAGAAATTGAAAACCATCTGACGGTATAGAGCGATTCTCTCCGACCGGTCGATATCTAGCCTTCTGCATGTGTTGAAAAGATCCTCATAGCTGTCCGCAAAAGGGTTCATTGCTGCAAGACTCTGCTTATGAAGCTTCTGTCCATCCTTCCTGTCATATCGCTTGGTGAGGAAATGTCTTCTACCCCCAAGATCAAGCAGCATCGACGGCATCATGGTCAGCCCAGCTGCTTGCGCCATCTGATAGTACACCATCTCTAGACGAGTTGCAGGATGTCCGAAGTCAAAGTCCATATCAAACTTGAGAATATAATACTCAAACCCCTCCTCATGAATTACCTGTCCTGAACGGATCTCACCACTCTTCTCATTTACAGCTATGATAGCCTTGGCCTGGCGCCCACCGGCAGATGTTCCGATCCTGAACAACGCCTGTAGGGTGAGGTTCTCATCCTGCAGCACTGTCTCATCCTCACGTTGCTTGTATATCTTCTCTGCAAGAGCAGCAAGCTCCTTTATCTGAATATCTTCCTTCGTATCTTCACGACCAAATTCCGGTTCGAATTCAAAGGCTCCCATTCCTCGCTTTCCGATATATGCAAGTTTCTCAAGAGGAGTGAGATTATGGCCGCGTATATTATTCTCATTCGCCCACTGTTCGAACACCTTGTTTCCCCAGTTATCAGGAAGGGAATCTGCAATGAACGGTGGCAGAGCCTGATACAGACGCTCCTTGGTACCCCATATCGGACGCATTGACGCAACGTCTGTTATAGAATGGATCAGAGGAGCAACATTAAGATTATGTTTTAGGAATTCCCGATTGAATTCGAATATCGAGTTGCCCTTACGGTCATCCCATAGAAGTTTACCAACCTCAAGGCCCCAAAGCTTTACTGTTATGATTGTATTTTTCATTTCTTTTCCTCCACACCACGTCTTATTCTGCTCTTACGCTTCATCTGGTTCTGTATCAGATACGGTGAACTAGGCAGTTCGGGAAGCAATTCCCCGATATTCTGAAGCATGCCGACCGCACGAAGCAGAGTCAGGAAATTCTGCATCGTTATATTCCTTCCTCTTCCAGTTTCGAACAGGCTTATCGTCTTATGAGAGACTCCTGTCTTCTCGGAAAGTTCCTTCTGTGTCAACCTTACACTCAGACGGTAATCCTTAAACCTCTCGCCTAGAATCCTTATGATATCCGGCTCCGACAACTGTATGAAATCCATAGTAAACTCAATTTTGCTCAAAGGTAAATATATTACCATTTATATGCAAATATTACGCTAATTAGTAATTTATTTCTACTTTACAATTATATAAAAACCTAGAAACAAGGTAGAGACTAGATCTCCTCATGACCAAGAGGCACGAACTCATCCACCCCAGGAATCAGGGCCAGTCCCGACTGCACCAGGTGTATCTGACCTGCGTCATCGATGAACTTTACAGTCACTGTCTTTCCGTTCATAGCCTGAGCCTGAAGGTCCTTGCCCCCGCAGTCATCCATGCGGATGATTCTGATCTTGTCTCCTTTCTTCATGATTTCCATCTTATCTGTCGATTTTGTTCCTGAATCTTGTAGTACATTCATCCGCAAAGCTGAAGTAGCTTCCCGGATTTACTATGATATGGTCGAGCATTCCGATCTCCATCATCTTGCATGCCTTCTGGAGCATCCTGGTGTGCTCGATGTCGGCTGTTCCCGGTGTCGGGCATCCGGACGGATGGTTGTGAAAGACGATGATGTTGGTAGCGCTCTTACTCAAGGCCTTCGCTATGATGTCCCTATGGCTTATGCTCACTGAGTCGAGAGCACCCTTGAAGATCATCTCGAACGACAGGACCACATTGGCTCTATTGAGAAACGCCACCCAGAACTCCTCGTGCTCCAGCCTCCTGAGCCTGTCGCCTGCTATCTGAGCCGCCTGCTGAGAATCCTTGATCGTCTTTCCGGAGATGTCTTCACGGATGCCGACATAAGCCGCCACCACATCCCGGAGTGCGCTAATCTTCTCTTCCTGTGACCTTGTCAGTGAATAGAGCTGAGGGTTGAAGTTCTCACCCAGCAGTTCATCGAGTCCTATCTGCTCCTTGAGCTTCAGACCCAGCCTTTCCAATGCTTGCATATTTTTCTCCCTTTAGATGGTTTGACTTGAATTCTAAGCACCGGAAGGAAGCGGAAGGCTTTACCGCCAAGGAGCGCGGAAGGGAATACTATCCGCAGGAGGAAGATTCTCGGCCAGCGAGCGCAGCGTCCCTTGCCGAAAGCTTCAAGCGTCTACCTTCGCGACGAATTCAGTCAACCATCGCAGGAGATGCCCTCGACTTCAGAACTCATTCTTGAATCGTATCAATCCTTTCTCTCTCTTCTAATGACTATATGCTTATTGCTATAAGAGCATGACTTATATATGCTTATCCATTATCCGCTCTTTTGTGCAACTTCCTGAGTTTCATATTCTAGAACATCTCGTATTTACCCTAACGGGACTTCCTGAATACTCAAATGGGACATATTGAATACTGACGAAAACCAGTAAAAAGGACTTTTTGAATACTTCAAACGCTCAAGTGGGAATGAAAAATCAATTATTCCCAGCAAATAGGCCCAACCAGGCCTTCTCTTGGATAGCTAATCGGTCATGACCGATTAATTGTATATAATGCCCGATATTTTACACATCCAAATGGGACAAATTGAATACTATTTCTAGGGTTCCAGCCAAACCCATAGTATAATGTTGCTAATGTTTTGTAAAATTTATTTATATCTTTGTGGCAATCTCCAAGGATATGAATAAGAACATCATACCTCTTCCTAAACCAGATGAAGTCCGCTCATCGAGACAGGTCGTGCAGTCGTACATCTTCACGACGGCCATCTATGACTTCAACGTCTACGAGAAGCGTGTCCTGTACAACCTTGTCAAGCTGGCCCAGAGTCAGATCGAAGGAGTGAAGCTGTCCAACAGTCTGTACAAGATCGACCACGCCTACAAGGAGTTTGTCCTGATCGAGCTGCCAATGTCGGATTTCCTTACAGACGGAGAAGACAAGAACCACTTCCGCGTCAAGGAGGCCTTGAAGTCACTCCATCAGAAGACCTTCACCTATTCTGACGACGGGGTATGGGAATGTTTCTCGATCATAGCCAACCCGAGGATACGTCTTCGTTCATCCAAGGTATCGTTCATCGTGGACGCACGAGTATGGGACGTCCTGCTTGACTTCTCCAGAGGGTTCTCCCGATATGACCTTGAGATCGCCTTCACGCTGGAGAGCAGCTACGCCATGAGGCTCTACGAGATGATGGCCGGACAGAAGGAGCCGATCACCTACTCCATCGACACCCTCAGGAAGGAGTTCCAGCTGGAGGACAAGTACAAGCTGACCAAGGACTTCATCAGAAGAGTGATTGAGTCAGCCAAGAACGAGCTTGACGAGAAGTCACCAGTGACATTCACCTACACTCCCCTGAAGGAAGGAAAGAGATATACCCGTATCATCTTCTTTCCTGTAAGACAGGAGAGCCGTCAGCTTCCGGAAGCGTTCTTCAAGGAGAGCGTACGCAAGTACGGAGCCGGGGCATGCCTCTCATCAGAGGAGATGAGGTTCCTCAGGGAGATAGGTTTCTCGGATACCGGCATCAGGAACAATCTGGGACTCTTCCTTGAGTGCAAGAAGTCGCTAGACTTCATCTATGAGCTTGCACTGATCAAAGGCAAGTCGCGCACCAAGAGTAACCCTTGCGGATGGTGCATCAAGACCCTCAAGGGCAAGCTGTCCGACAAGCTGCTCTAAGCGCTTATAGAATATTATTCTATAAAGAAATTTTTCTCTTAAAATTCTCTTCGAAATTTTTGTTTATACATTAGTTTATTTATACTTTTGCATTCAGCAAGTAAAAAGTTTCTAATGATAGGTAACATCCATAGCAGGGCATTGTTCCTGATTGTTGTCCTCACATCTGTTCTGCTTCTGGGCACAGCATCAAGCGCTGCAGGCCAGCGGACCATGAAGGGACAGCATGCTGTTGGAGCCGAGGTCAGCGCAGACGTGCCGAACCTCGGAGACCTTGGGCTTTGCTTGAACTACTCCCAGTATCTGCTCAACTCTTACTGGCAGGTCTATGCTTCAGCCGGCGACAACCACATCCAGACCGACCGCGGTCCCCTCATGGAGTATGTGGACTGTTTCATCGGCGGAGACTTCATGTACAGACTCATCGCCACACGCAGCAGATCTGTCAGCCTTTATGCCGGAGGCGGGGCATTCATCGGATACGAGTTCTATGATCCGAGAAAGGACTTGCCGGCTAACATCAACACCAATCTGCCGACCGGGAGCTTCCTGTATGGAATCTCCCCGAGGATAGAGGCAGAATTCTTCTTCACCAGGCGTCTCGCGCTCACTCTCGGCGGATGCTTTCCCGTATCTTTCTCTTCACCTCTTGTCAAGCTCCGTCCCAATCTGAGAATGGGCGTGAGGGTTGACATCTAGCTATCTTCCGGCAGGCGGTCTGCCTGTCATATCACAATCATTTTTCTCCCAAGCAGATCCGCCGAGAGGTGCGTCTGCTTTCTCCAAGGAAGTTCTTTATAAGAATCAATATTACACATCAAAGGCAGTCCCGTCGTGAGACGCAGCTGCCTTTCCCTTAGAAAACCACACACAAGAGATATGAAACACAAGATCATCTTCACACTCATGCTGACCATGGTTCAGCTGCTTTGCCCCGCGCAGAACTGGTCAGTATCAAGCAACCTGGTCGACTACGTCAGCCTCGGCACACTGAACGCCGAAGGCGGCGTCGGCGTAGGACGAAGGGTGACCCTGCAGGCCAGCGCCAGAGTAAACCCATGGACCTTCCACAAGGGCGATCCGGACAGCCAGATGCAGAACCGCCATCAGACCTATGCAGCCGGCATCCGCTACTGGCCATGGCACATCTACTCCGGCTGGTGGATATCGGGCATGGCCCAGTATCAGGAATACAACCGAGGCGGCATCATCTCGCAGAGGACCGAGGAAGGCGACGCCTTCGGTATGGCACTGGGAGCTGGATATGCGCTCATGCTACACGAGAATCTCAACCTGGACTTCGGCCTGGGCGTCTGGGGCGGTCAGAAGACCTACATCACCTATGCCTGCCCCTCATGCGGACGCATCACAGGCAAAGGTTCAAGATGGTTCATATTGCCCAACGAGATAAAGGTAGCCCTACAATACATCTTCTAAAACTGACGTCATGAAAATCTGGATAGGAACAAGATACATAGACACCTCATACTTCAGGACCTGGTGTCTTAACGAAGACCTGCAGATGGTCTACTTCATCCATCAGCCCAAGGAAGGATTCTCCGGAGAGTTCTCTCTTCCGCTGCTGTTCAGCAGTGTAGAGGAGGCCAAGAGATTCTACGAAGAGAGCTGGAACGCAATCGCTGACGGCTCGGAAGCGATCTGGTGCCTGGACAAGAAGACATCCTTCTGCTGGACCCTTTACTTCAAGCTGCATTCGCAACAGCTAAGACTCAAATCTGCGAAGAACAAGAAAAACCAAAAGCCAAAGAATGAAGACAGCAACTCTGCAGGGGACCCTACACACGGAACTGTTCCAGGAGATAATGCTACACGAACAGGTTGGTGTCATAACCTTCTCGTACGGCTAGGTCTACGAAGAGGATAAGGGAGAAGGCCCCACATACATCGTTCAGGTGCCTATGACCTTCAGGAGTGCCCTGGGACTGCCGTAAGGCGTTCAGGTCCTATCTCAGGGGAAGGAACAGCGGAGCGGACCGGATCAGCTTCATCGGGCTGCGCTGACGCTGGCCGAAGGACACATACAGAAAGATCATCCAACACAAATCATCAAGACTAATGGAACTATGAGAATAAAGGCGAACATATTCATCACGCTTGCCGCAGTCCTGCTGACGGCGCTTGCCTCATGCACACAGCAGCTGAGCGTGGTCGACTACTCCTTCCAGTTCGGGGCGGAGGTCATCTATGACGACAAGGCGGACGTGCACAGGCTCACGCTGACACGCCTGGCGGGAGCAGCTGACAACGAATACACAATAGCGTTCACCGTAGACGGGGAGAACACGCTCACCCTTCAGGACATGGACGGGCGCATCAATGAAGGCAAGATCAACGAAAGCTTCGACGAGGTCTCAGCCAGAACCTATACACTCTCCAGGGTAGCTCCGGGAGAGCACACGCTGGAGCTTGTCATCAGCACGCAGGAGTACTCGCAGTCACTGGCGGTGGTCTACCTCGTAGAGGACTTCTCGTTCCTCTTCGACACGAAGTTGCTGTTCGACGAGGACACCAAGGCTCACTCGCTGGAGATCACCCTCAAGGAGGGCGCCGCAGCAGAGACATACACCATCAGCTACACCATAGACAACCAGGAACCGAGGAAGACCTACCAGGAGACCTTCACCGACAGCATAGTCAGGACCTACAGTCTGGCTGTACAGGAGCCCGGCGACCATACCGTGAACCTTATCATCAGTACCGGCAAGCACTCTCAGAAGGCTGACCTTCCGTACACCGTGAACGACTATTCCTTCGAGGTGAAGGCTGACATCGAGTACGACAGCGCAAACCTCTCGCACATCCTCTTCCTGTCGCTTCTGAGAGGATCAAGGGACGAGACCTACACAGTGTCGTACACCGTCGACGGAGGGCACTCGGTCAAGCTCACTGACATCGGCGGCAAGGAACTCGGAGCCTCATTCAGCGAGAGCTTCAAGGATGCGACAGTAAGGTCATACGACCTGTCACGCGCTGAGAAAGGCAAGCATAACATGCAGCTGATAGTCAGCACCAAGGACTACTCCCAGGTGCTTGACGTCCCCTACGCTGTGGATGCTCTCCCGTTCGCCATCCACGCCGAGATGGACACCAGCGGCAGCGGTTCGGTAATGATGCTGACACTCAAGGAGGGCGACACCGCTACCGACTACAATGCCACCATACAGATTGACGGAAAGACAATCGCCTCACCGAAGGTGAACTTCTCCAGGAATCCGATCTACAGGTACACGCTGCCGACCGTCAGGCCAGGCAAGCATGACGTTTCCGTCCAGCTGACCGACACTTATACGACCCAGAAGGAGTCCGTCAGCTACACTGAGCCGGTGAGACATCCGTACCTGGACATCACCCTGAAGTACAACGAGAACTCAGGAAAGCATTACGCGGAGATCGGTGAGAACCCGTATGACATCTCGCTCAAGTTCGTCACTTCGCTGACCCTGAAGGGACAGACGACCATCGCCATCTACGACCCTGGGTACTGGGGCGAGACCAGATACGAGACGAAGACCAAGACCATGAGCGACAGCAATACGGCTTCGGGAATCTACGGCGGCAACTCCGTCACTCTCATCGACAGGGATGCGCTTGTCACCAAGCTTACCGGATCATACGTGATGAGCGATGTGATTGAGTACTTCTACGATCCCGGTTCCGGCGGAGAAGACTCCGGAAGAGAATGGTATGAGGTAACCGGAACAGAGAGAAAATACTACGTCCTCAAGGAGGAGAAGCTCAAGATAGACATCTCCGGAGAGAAGGTCAGCGGCGTGACACTAAGGGTCAAGAATAATATCGGAGCAATGACTCTGAACGGCAAGTCAAACAGTTCCGGAACAACCAACATAAGTCTATAGGATTATGATGATTGACAAAGAAACGATAATAGTATTGTCAACACTGACCTCTCCAATTATTGCCATCGGCATAGTGTTATTTATAATAATCGAGATGAAAAAGTTCCTTAGAAACATAGCCAGCACACCGACTGTTTCAACTGAGATAACCTATATCGCACCCCACGGAAGCACTCTTCTTACGATATCGGGCGACATGGCTGAACCGGATGAAACCTTTGACGTGTTCTTTGAGTTATCCAGCGGATACGACATCAACTTATATGACTCCGCAGGGAACAAGTATGAGTACTGGTTCCCGTGCATTATTTCCAAAGAGAACAAACAAGGCTACAGGATTGTCACAGGCAGCCCAAGCAAGGATCTTCTGACATTGACCATAATCGGAAGGAATCAGGTCATAAGAAGGTATCTGGAAATAGACTTTTCAAAAGAATAGAAAACTCTCCAGTGCCGGGAGAGCTAGATTTCATAAAGTAAATAGTTTTTTCATAGGTTGAGAATAGTTAATAAATATTGTTGTTAATGTGATCCCGGAGACGGCACCTCCGGGCTTACATAACGATATAGGAGAATCCATAATGAAAACAATCATGAATATCAGAACCATACTGGCTGC
>JAEIGA010001433.1_pt1 | contig 37278 bp, 37 predicted proteins | sample 9270691 | NCBI WGS metagenome assembly JAEIGA01 (sample SAMN17057246, study PRJNA624740) | gut metagenome | biome: biome; isolation source: fecal sample | host: Bos grunniens | place: China: Xizang | collected 2019
CAGGGGGTGTTGTCGTCGTCGGAGATATAGATTGGTATTTCCATTTTTTAATAGATATTATAGGGTTGATAGATGCTATAGATAGCGGATGGGGATTTGTAGGTTTTCGGCAAGACGTATTTCGATATTGGCACCAGGCGAGTATTGCCAGTCGGGGAGTGCGAGAACCTCGTCGCAGGTGAGGAGGAGGGTGATGTCGGCGCGCATGTGCTGCTGCCAAGGGGCATCGGGCGGGAGCCCGTTGTCGAGAGGTGAGACAGGGGTGTCGCCTTGCCGAAGGATCTCCTTTTCGGCATTGCGGAATTTGAGCCATACGGCCTCGCGGGGTTCGCCTGAGATTTTGCCTGAAAGATATACTCTTTTTGCCATTTTTTTTAATAGATTTGATAGGAGGAATAGATGTTATAGGGATTCGTTGGCGGAGTCGATTTCGGTTTGGAGGGGTGAGATGTCGAAGTCGATGCCATATTTGTCGACGAGGGAACGGTAGTTGAACACAAGGGCACTGGTGCGGATGGCGTAGGGTTTGTCGTTGTAGGGGTCGCGGAGGTCGGTGGGGAGTGTGAAGGTGGTACGGAAATCACCCATGTACTCATCTTGTGCGATGAGGTAGGAACGCAGTGTTGTTGACCTCAGGATGCTGGCGTTGTTGGTGCGGTGCTGTTTGGCATGTTTCTGATATGCGGCAAGGATTGGGTCGGGGTTGAGGTAGACGACATCGACAGGGCCGGAGTAATCGATGGGTTGGCGGTCGCGTCCGATGCCTTTGTATGCGACGAGGTTGAGTTTGGCATGGCGCACGACGATGTCGAATCCGAGGTTGATTTCTCGGTGGAAGAGCATCGCCTGCAGAGCGTGCCAGAAGTCGGCGATTTCGTTGATGTTCTTCATTTCGGCCATCTGTCGTTCCATGAAGCGGACGAAGACGGGAACGATGTGGCGGTAGGCAAAGGGGAGTGCCAGGTGGCCATCGAGTGCTTTCATGTAGGCGAGGATGGTGGCGTGCGACTCGAAGATGCGGCCATCGAGGCGAGAGACTGTCATTTGTTGGCGCAGCACTTCCTTGACCTCCTTGAAGGCATCGTAGAAGTTGTTGGCGACGATGTCGCGTTTGGCGAGGATGTGGTGTGTGATGGGAGTTAGGGAGCGTGACTCCTCGTAGTCTTTGAAATCGCGGAAGGTCTCTTCCTCCTCCTCGGAGAAGTGATCGCGCTCGAAGGTGAGGTAGATGAGACGGGAAAAGAGTGCGGGGTCGGCAGCCGTTTTGTCCTGTCCTGAGATAATGAGACCGCAGTCGACGGCGGTCTGCATGCGCTTTTTGTCGCGGTCCATGTCCATCTTGACACGGCCACGGGATTCGTAGGCACCTTTGAGGAGGCCTATTATTTCAGGAGATATATAGTCTTTGTACTCATCAAGGTGGACGAAGCCGTTGTAGAGCTTTGACATGTGGTCGGAGATGGCGGCCTTGGTGCCAGCTTCGAGGGAGGGACCTGGGACGGCTCCCGTGCCAAAAAGTTTGAGGAGTGAGATGACGAACTTGGTCTTGCCGGTACCCTTCTGTCCGAAGACATTGAGGAGTGGGAAAGAACGTAGGCGGTTGAAGGCGATGTCGCGGAAGAGGGAGGCGACGGCGTAGGAGATGCCGATGATGGCGTTGTCGCCGTAAGCGGCGACGAATTTGTCAGCCCAAAGGAGGAGGTCGGCATCGGACGACTGGTGGAGGAATGTCCGCTCAAATTGGTAGAAGCCTTGGTCGTGTGCGGTGGTGGAAGAGAGCGCAGGGAGGTAGTACCACTGGCCATCGTATTCGACCGTACCCTGCTCGTCGATGGGGATAAACTGGCCGGAGGCGGTGAGGATGCCGTTTGACCAAGCCCAGAACTTGGGCTTTGGCTGCCAGCCGAGCTGTTCGATGATGATGCAGTTCTTGGTGTTGGCCATGAGGAAACGAATGATTTTATCTAGTTCTTCTTGTTTTCCCCAAAAGAAGTAATTGCCATACGAGCCAGTGGTTTTACGGAAGGAGGCACAAGAGCCAAAGTCGGCTTGGGAAAACTCGATATCTTCAGAGAAGCCTTCGTCATTGGTCATGGTGAAGATACGCTTGGCGTTGACGGAGGAGCATATCATGAAGAGGGGTTTGAGGGTGAAGTTGGAGACCTGCTTGGGCTTACCATGTTCGGAGGAACCGGAGAAGACGTAGTAGGAGTTATTGATGACGAGGAAGCCGTAACGCTGGAGTGTGGAGTCCTGTTCCTCGGTGAAGCCGAAGCGTTTCTCGGTGTCGATGGCGTTGTGCTTGCGGCGTTCGTCGTTGTATGCGGCAGTCCAGCGCGTCTTGTCTGGGATAATTTTTGCAAGGCGGTCGATGTGTCCTAGGGCTTCGGCCTCGGGAAGGAGGCAGAGAAGCTGTGAGACCTCGGCCATGTAGTTTGCCGTTTCGGTAGGGTCGTTGGGGTCGCGGAAGTTTTTTGTGTGGCGGGTGACGTGCCATGAAAGCCAGTGCTGCTTGTTGGCCTCGTAGAACTCGCGGAAGTGTTCGCCGGACTCGAAGAAGGTGTCAGGATCCTGTTTTTCGCCGTCGGGACCATTAGGGAGGGTGAGGGTGTAGGGAGCAATACCGGCTTCGAATAGTAGCTTGCCGTTGCGATCCATGTTCTCCTGCCCCGGTTTGTCTGCATCGTATATGAGCACGACAGACAGACAGTTTTTCTTTAGGCGGTCAATGTGGCCTTTGGCGAGGGCGGTGCCACAGGCGGCGACGGCGTTGCGCACGCCTATCTGGTGGAGGTGGATAACGTCGGGGTTGCCCTCGACGAGGATGGCTTCGTTGTTCTTGCGGATTTCGCGCTGGGCGAAGTTCCAGCCGTAGATGGCTTCGGCCTTTGTATAAAGGATGTCGTTGGAGGTGTTGACGTATTTGGAGACCTTGACGAGGTTGCCTTGTTCGTCGAGCTTGGGAGGAGGCGTTGGGAAGATGCGGCCACAGAAGGCGATAGGTTCGCCGAGGTTGTTGAAGACGGGCATGATGACGCGGGAGCGGAAGGCACAGTAGGGACGTTCGCGGTCGTCGCGCTTGAAGAGGGAAGACTGGATGAGTGCCTCGGCCTTGAAGCCCTGGCGGACGAGGTCGTCCCAGAGGAAGGAGCCGTCCTTGGGGGCATAGCCGATGTCCCATTGCTCAATGGATTCGTCGCTCCAGCGGGAGCGGACGTAGTCGAGTGCGGCGGCATGCTCGGGGCGGTGGAGCTGGTACTTAAACCAATGGAGGGCGGCCTTGTTGATTTCTAAGAGGGCTCGTTTGGCGCGTTGCTTTTCCTCGGCCTTAGGGTCGGCGTTGTCGGACTTCGTAAACTCGAAGTTGAACATGCGTGCCAGCTCGATGAGAGCCTCTTGGAAGTTGAGGCGTTTGTATTCCTGAAGGAAGGCGATGGCGTCGCCACCTTTGTTGCAGCCGTAGCAGTGCCAGGTTTTCTTGATAGGGTTGACGGCGAAGGAGGGTGATTTCTCGTTGTGCAGGGGGCAGCAGCACCAGTAGGTAGCGCCTTTTTTATGTAGCTGGATGCCGAGGTTGGAGAAGAGTGTGAGGATGTCGACTTCTTCCTTCAGCCTGGCGATGTCGGATTCAAGAATTTTTGCCATGTTTTGTGATGCGTTTGAGGCGGCGGTTGCGCTGCTGCAGTCGTTGGAGTTTGAGGGCTTCCTGGAGGAGGCGGTTTTCGATGAGGGCGTTGCGCCGTTTGCCGCGTGCCACGGCGGCGACATAGGAGGCGGTGTAGCCGAGTTCTTCGGCCAGGAGGGCATAGGTGCCGCGCGGGAGGGTGAGGGGTGGGTGCTTGCTCATTTCATTTTTATAGATTGGATAGAGGGGGATAGATGTTATAGTTTTATGTGGCCGAGGCCGGTCTTCACTTCGCGGAACCACTGGGGGGCTTTGTCGATGCCGAAGTCGGAGGTGTGCAGCTCCTGGGCAAATGTGGCGACTTTTTCCACACGGATGCCATAGACCCATTGGCGGCCACGGGTGTAGTCGTGGTAGGCGAGATAGTTGAGTTGTATGCTATGCGCGTGTTTACTGAACATCTCCTCGGGTGGAAGCTTGATGACGGAGAGGACGGACATCTGCATGACGACTTTGTTGTGTGTGCCCGTCTGGGCCACCAGCAGGATGTCGCCCGGGCGTAGGCGGTGGGGGATGCGGGTGCGCAGCTCGATGTCTTTGTCGCCAGCGAGGAAGGACTTGACGAAGCCTTTGTGGAGTGATATCATGTAGATCATGGGTTCCTGTTTTTATTGGTTCCAGAAGGCGTTGGTGTAGTCGTGGCGGGGAGCGGTGGCCTTTGGTGTGGAGGGCTCGGTGGGGACGGGGTTGCCCTGGTCGTCGAGAAGACGGAGGCTTTTCCTCCGCACCCACATAGTGTCGCCCGGGGCGTGGTGGCCAATGCAGCAGGGGATGCGGATCTTGTACTGCTTTTCGGTCTCTTCGACAATGGTGACGGTGACTGTGTGGGGATGGAGGGTGCCAAAGTCGTAGACGGAGAAGGTGTACTGTGCTTTTTTCATGGGATTATTGTTTTTGTGGGTTCTTGGGACAGGGCTGGCGGCTGTTGCAGTCTTCGTTGCAGCGGCAGCAGGGGACGGAGCTTTCGCAGGGAGGGTTGCTGATGAGGGGGCAGTCGGCGCAATGCTGTTTTTGGGTGAGGTTGGTGATGTATATTTCGGCCGTGTCGAGGTATTGGCGGGCTGTAGTGACGAAGGTGTGTGAGAGGGCGAGGTTGCGGCGCACGTCGAAGAGGATGGTGCGCAGCTGTGGGTCGTCGGATGGGGGGCATTGGTCGATGGCGTCGTCCATCTGCTGGCGCCAGATGTTGAGGGTGTCGGCCTCGGCGTCGCATTTGCGGCGGAGGAGGCGTATTTTGCGGAGGGTTTCTTGTGCGTCCATGGCTATTTGTGTGTTTCGATTTGTTTTAGGTAATCTGTTTTTGTGATGCCCTGCTGCATTATCGCGGCGCGGTGGGCTCGCTGAAGCTCTTGGGGTGTGGGTTCCTCGTTGGTTTTAGCTTGTACAAGCAGGTTGTTGCGTTTCAGGAAGGCATAGAAGAATGTGTCGATATTTTCCTCCCATCCTTTTCGGTAGATGATATATTTTGCCGTGAGCTCGACGAACTGGGCTCGGGTACAGGTCATGACGATGTTGCATAACTTACTCTCGGGACGGTGGCGAAGCAGCTTGCGTATTTCCCTATCTATGGGCATCATTTTGAAGTCGGGGTTGATGAGTGCGGCAAGTTGTAACAGCAGTTTCCAGTCATATGATTTGGTGTTTGGGTCGCCGATGGTGAAGAAGTGGAGTTCTTCTGACTCGCTGGCAAGATCTTCCTCGGTAATGCCAAAGCGTTGCATGAGCTCGTCGAGGAGCCGTTGTGCATTGTCGCGTTCGCCTTCGACACCTGCATCGGCCAAGGCTTTTATTTTCCTGATTTTTTCAAGTATTTGTTGCTTGTTCATGGCTTTGTTGGGTTAGTTAAATTCGTGGAAAGAGCCTTTTTCGACCTGCTTGTGGCCGCAGGCCGAGGTTTGATTTGTTATCCAGAGGTTCCAGACGGGGCACCAGAGGTAGGTGGTGCCGTTGAGGTGTTTTTCCTCGATGCAGGAGCAGCCCTGGCAGGTGGGTTCGGGGTGGTGTTTGCTGTTCATTGCTGTTTTTCTTCTGTGTCGAAAATGATGAGCTGGTTGGGGTCGACGAAGAGCGGGGGCGCGTCTTCGGGCTTGATGAGGTTGTAGGCGGCGGCGAGGTTGTCGGCAGCCCATCGCAGTTGCTTGGCGGCGATGCGGAGGTGCTCGGCGAGGGCGCGGGTGCCGTCCTGGTCGGGGTGGTCGGTCATGGCTCCGGCTCCTCCTTCTTGATATAATCCCGTTCTTCCATTTGATAGTTCAGGAATTCGGGCAGGTCGTCCATGCTGACGTAGTGGTTTTCCCAATGGAAGTGCAGCCCGTCGTCTTCTTCAGTTGTTCGGCTTAGATTTATTGAATCTTGTTTTGGCCCTTTGCCGAGGTCGAAGCCAAGCATCCTGATGGTGATGAACACGTCGGCGAAGGGTGTTCTTGGGGTTATTCGTTTGAGCTTCGGGAAGCCGTCTCTGTCGTAAGTCATTGGTCACCTCCTTCCTTCAGGAGTGAGGCGGCGGCTTTTTCGGAGAAGCGGAAGGTGCGGCGGACGGGGTGAATGTGGAAGGTGAAGGCGTATTGGTCTTCGATTCTGTTGTGCTCGGGTTTGCAGGAGACGTAGTCGCGGTGACAGATGTCGAAGTCGACGACGAGAGGTTTGGTGCGGGGGTAGGCTTGGTTGAGTTCTTCGACTTTGCGGCGGATGTCTTCGACGAGAGCATCGCGCGAGATGTCGTCGGCGATAAGGGTGTTTTCGAACTGCTTGACGAAGTCCTGGAGGAGCTTGCGCTTTTGGTTGGCGGGGCTCCAGGTGTTGATGCGTTGGATGAAGTACATCATTGGTTGCCTCCTTCCAGTAGCTGATAACAGAATTCCTCCACCTCCTCATATTCCACGTCCTCCGTGTGCGTATCCGCGACTTCCAATAGCCGATCACAGATCTCCTCAACCTCCTCCAGATATGCCATCTTGAAAAAGATTGCGTTAAATGGCATAGTGACGCCAACTATAATGGCCAAAAGCCCTATAATTTGCAAAGCCAGTATACCGGTGAGGCATAGAATAAATCCACCAGCTCCCAAGATAAATGACAGTGGCATAAGGATGTCGTATGCGATGTTGTTGAATCGATTAGAATATTCTATGTCAATGCTGTCTTTAATGTAATCTGGGTAGTCACATTCTTTTTTATATAGCTCAAATGACCTGGCCACTTTCTCTTCTAAGCTCATTGGTTGCCTCCTTTCTTGTTTCTGAAGAAACGTTTGAGGATGAAGTAGGCGAGAATTAGAATGAGTACTACCGTGACAATATATGACCAAAAAAACAGATCTGTCAGTTTTTGGAGGCTGGGTAATAGCAGTTCTTTGAATTCGTTCATTGGTCGCCTCCTTCCGTGGGGTGGTTGTTGCTTTTTCTGCCGCGTCGTGTATATATCACTAGTAGGATACACTCGATTGTGGCGATTACTGTAAATGCTATCGAAATAGCGTTTAAAATGTTTGTCATGTGTGTTGTCATGTGTGTTGGGGTATTATGTGTTATTGTTCTGTTTCGGTGACGTCGTGTTCTTCGATCACGCGTCCGCCCAGTTCGAGCGCGCGCTTGCGCAGCTGTTCGGCCATGTAGCTGTCACTCGTGTACCGCAAAATGCGGTACACGGTGGCATCTCGGAGGGGTTTGCCGTTCTTGGCGAACTCGGTCTTCAGCTGTTCCCGGATTTCAGGGCTGACCTTGATGTACTTCTTTTTCATGGTGTCATTCTTTTGCTTCGAGAATAGGCATGCTTGCCTCGGTGGGGATGTAGACGATTTTTTGGATGCCGTTGCCGCTCTGCTGGCGCACCCAGAGGTACTGGATGTAGGTGGTGGTGATTTGGCCGTTCTCGATGCGGATGGCTTCGGCGGCACCTTTTGCACGCTCTATCTCGGCCTGTGCGTTCAGCTTTTCGGCTTCGAGGTTTGCCTTGGCCTCCTCGATCTTGATGCGGCGGTTCTGCTCGGCCTGTGCGAATTCGGCCTTGCCTCTCATTTCCTGCCGCCATACTCTGTAGCGGGGGCCAAAGGCCATGGCTGCCGCGATGAGTGCGACGGTTGCAATGATGCTTGCGATGACGATTCTTTTTGTTGTTTTTTCTTCCATAGTGTATTATATTTTGTTGTTAATAAAAATATGTTTATATTTGCATTTTGATTATATTTTAAATTTGATGCAAAAATATGGAAAAAATTCCAAATAATGCAAACTTTTATTGGAAATAATTCATATAAATAAACCACATATGGAAGAAAGAATAAAGAAATTAATTGAGTATTACGGACTTAGTATCTATGCGTTTGAGCAAAAAATATCTGCCTCAGAAGGGCAAATATATAAAGGTCTGTCCCGAAAAAAAGGTTTTCAAAGTGCCACAATTGTTAAAATACTGGAAGTATTTCCAGATATTTCACCCGATTGGTTGCTGCTCGGAAAAGGCGAAATGTTGCGTCAAAATTCGGAAAAAAACAACGATGAAAGAGTGCCGATGGTAAAAATTCCGGCAGATGTTTGGGAGGCAATGCAGTTGCAGACGGCGAGCCTAAAGGAGAAGGATGCTCAGATTACGCGGCTGATAAGAATTATAGAAGGGAATAATCCTAATTCGACTGGAGTAAATGCCTAATCTAACGTAAAATAAAATGTGTTTTTGGGATATTGTTCTTGATTATATATGTCCGATTTTATCGGCATTAGGTGCACTGGGTGTGTTTTTAATCGCCTGGATTGAACTCATTGACAATAGAAAGTCAATTGTGAAGATTCGATTTGAGCCGCCTGCACCAGATAAAGAAACCAGTCATATCCAGAAATTGTGTCTCGTTGTCGAGAATAATGGATTAAGAGCAATGAAAAAAGTAAAAGTCTATTCTTGCCCTCCATTGAGATTTGGATATACATCGAGTGTGCATGGTGAAGGAAATGTGAATGTACTTAATTATAAAGATAGGGAGTCTTTCAATTGTTTTGACCCAATGGGTGACATATTGTCACAACAATATTGTGTAACAGTACGATGGAAAGGATTGTTTGGAACTAAACACTTTTATGTGAAAAATATATATTGGAGTATGTATAGTGCAAGTTATGACCCACTGCCTGAAATAAAGGTACAGGAAGAAAGCGAAGAGCAAATGATTGATAGAATAATAAATAGTTAAATGAGTATCTGACGTGAGGAAGAAGGAGATTTGGTTTGACATGTCCTACATGTTTAACTAATACATTATATTATTATGCGAAAAAATGAATTAAGTGAGAGGCTGCACCGCGTGAGAGAAGAGCTGTGCGGCGGAAGTAACAAGGAGTTTGCCGAGCGGCTGGGCGTGAGTCCGCAGTATGCGAGTGCCATCTGCACGGGCCATCGTGCGCCGAGGCGCGAGACGCTGGAGCGGCTGCTGGAGGTGTTCCCGCAGGTGCGCCGGGCATGGCTGCTACAGGGCGAAGGCGATATGCTGTCGGGCGACACGACTGGCTGGACGACGAGCATGAGCTCCACTCCGGAAGAGATGCAGATCGGGAGCGTGACGCTGCCGGCCGAGTTCCTGGCCATGTTCCGCCGCCAGGCTGAGAGTATGCTGTCGAAGGACGAGCAAATCTCGCAGCTTATCGCGCTGCTTGAAAAAAAGTCTCCGGCCTGGTGCGGCTGGGAGTTGATGACGATGGGATGTACGTCCGCATCAGCATCGACTGCTAAAAACGAAAGAGCCTGCCATCTCGGCTCTTATGCCGGGACGCAGGCTCACTTAAACGCGAAAGTGCTTGTCCTATCGGTTTTTAAGGCTGCGGGACGCAGGCTCTTCAAAATGTGACAAAAATGTGACAAAATTTGTCAAAAAGAATAATAAATAGAATTATAAATAATTGCGAATCAGTATCAAGAGTAAACGTGAGAGCGGGAGATAAAATCGCGGGTTCGAATCCCGTCTGTCGCTCAAACATTAAGTATTAATTAATTGCATAGATTTCTGTCGAAAAAGTGTGACAGATTCGTGCAATTCTTGGTGCTGGGTTCGCCCAAATCGCCAAGAAAAAAAATGTCCCAAACTGACCTTTTAAAAATACAAAATTTCCTGCCCGCTGTCACAAAGACAACACCGTCGATGGGCTGGTTTGTAGAGTATTACGTTTTCGACCCTGTGGATGAAAGGATGATCAGGAAACGCATCCGCATCCAAAAGCTCATCAAACGGTACCGCACGAAAAGGGAACAGGCTATCGCTGCCCAACAGATAGCGGAGGAACTGAACCACAAACTGGCCGGTGGTTGGTCGCCTCTGCATGAGAGCGACGACAGCCGCCTGTATACGCCTATCGACACCCTGCGCGACCGCTTCCTTGAAGCTAAGAAGCGCGAGGGCTGCCGGGATACGACGATGGTTAACTATACGTCGATGACAGGTCTGTTCCTCCACTGGTGCGAGGATTCGGGAAGGGCACGGAAGTTCAGCGGCACGTTCCTGAAGACGGACGGGGTGTGCTATATGGACTCTATCCTGGACAAAGGGAACGGCAACAGGAGCTACAACAATACGCTGAAGGCGATGCGATGTTTCTTCCAATGGGCTTTGGACCACTGTTATTGCAAGGAGAATCCTTTCGCGGGGATGCGGGTTCTGCCCAAGGAGAAGAAAAAGAGGGTGCTGATAGACAAGGCAACAAGAGTCAGAATAATGGATTATTTCGACATGCACAGGCCAGCCATGACGACGGTGTGCAAGCTGGTGTATTATTCTGCCTTGCGTCCGCTGGAGATACAGAAGCTCCGCGTCCGGGACTTCGACCTGCCCCACCGATGCGTGAGGGTGCCCGAAGAGGTGGCTAAGAACGGAAAGAGCCGTTGCGCCACCCTGTCGGGCGACCTGATGGACGAGCTGATGCCGGTAATAGACCAGGTGAAGGAGAAGGATTGGTACCTGTTCGGGGAGGGTAACATGGAGCCCGCTGCGCGTCCCATCAACAAGGGTTACTTCAGGAAGCAGTGGGATAAGATGAGGCGCGACTTGATGCTGCCGGACGAGATGCAGCTGTACAGCCTCCGAGATACGGGGATAACGGACTTGCTGCATGCCGGAGTGGACCAGCTGACAGTGCAGCACCACGCGGATCACAGCAGTCTGGCGATACAGGGCATCTATACGGATCATTTCGATGCCGGACTGAATGAGAAGATTTATAAGGCCAATGTGTTGTTTTAGCAGGGCAGTTCCCGATACCGCCCAACCAAGCCAGCCCCTCACCAGCCTATGCGCCCGGAACGGGAACTGCCCTTAAGTGTCGATATGGAGGCGGGAGCAGTCGATAGTGACAATGATATAGTCGGCTGAGGAGAATTCGTAGGTGATGACGGAGGGGAGGTAGCGTTGGGAGTTGATGAGGATCCAGCGGGTCTGTGCCGAGGGGATAGCGGTCTGCGGCATCAGCAGCTGGCGGATGGGGAAGAAGAGGGAGGCGGGTATGCGCAGGATGAAGCGGTAGTTCTCGGCGGCGGCCATGAACTGGTAGTAGGGACGGAGGAACTGCTGGCCGATGGAGCGGTCGCCATCGGCGGAGAGGGAGAGCGCACCACTGATGGGGTTGCCCTGCTCGTCGAGGCCGACGGGGTTGGCATATTCAATATTGGCAGAGCGGATGAAGGGGCGGCTTATGATGGGAATGAAGCCGATACGGATGCTTTCGGAGGAGGTCTGCAGTGTGATGGGGCGAGGGCCGAGGTATTGCTGCAGGATGAGGGGGAAGGAGCCGGTGTAGTCGTCGTCGAGGAGTTTGGAACAGCCCGAGGCATTGATGCGGCAGAGGAGCTTGGCGGTGCGCTGCCCATCGCAGAGGTGCATGGCGGGGATGCTGACGGGGATGTTCTCTTCGGTGACGGTGTCGGCCTGGCCGACGGAGAGGGGGCGGTCGTCGCCGTGGCGTTGTTCCCAAAAGTATTTGCCAGAGTCGGAGTCGAGGGTGGAGGTGCGGTAGGCTCCTTCGTTGAGGACGAAGATGGATTTTTTCTTGTGGGTTCGCGGGGCGGGTAGGGAGTCGGCAGTGAGGATGGGGTCGAGGCGGTAGTCGTCGGCGATGGTGGCGGTGGAGAGGAGCGGAGAGAGGGTGACGGAGTATTGCTTGGGGTCGAAGGTGAGGCGTTGGGAAGAGGTGACGTAGTCGGAGAGGTCGAGGGACTGAGCCTTCAGGAGGTCGGCGAAGTAGTCGAGCTGGATGGTGTGGGAGAAGGGGTCGGTGAAAAGGACGAGGCCGAAGGCACGGCAGAGGGTCTTGATGAAGTCAGCATTGGAGAGGTCGGGGAGGTGCTGGTGCCAACGGAGGGCGCGGTCGAAGACGTTGAGGAGGGTGTTGGTGTTGGAAAGTTCGGTCTTGACGATGGTGTCGACGACAGTGAGACGTTCGAGCTGGCCGTTGGTGGGTATCTGGATATAGGTTTGCCCGTAGCTGGGGGAATCGGGGGCGAACTGGAGATTGAAAGGGTGAGAGTTCAGGTCTTCCCACGAGGTAAATGGTCCATGCTGCACAGTGTCGACCTGAATGCGGCAAAGTCGTACAACATAATTTTTGGAGCGGTCGAGGTTCAGCATTTGCTCGGCGGCGAAGTTGCCGATGAGGTCGGCATCCTGTGTTTGTTCGCGGGGGACTGTGTTGCCGGTGGTGGTGGTGAGCTGGATGGCGTAGAAGTCGGTGAAGGCATCGAGGAAATCGGAGGTGTCGCCGGACTGGCCAGAGACATTGAGGAACGAACACTGGTTGTTATCGGCCATGAGGAGCCGGGGTGCCATCCCGCTGTAGAATTTGCCAAAGTAAGGGAGAGAACCGTAGATGAAGTCGCGGGACTGGTAGAGGGAGGTATCGACGGCTGATCGATAGAAGGAGAAGGTGGGTGCGGAACTGTGGTTGGAAGAGTCGTAGTAGGTGGATGAAGGGTCGGTACCGTCGGCTGCCGAGATGACGAGGAAGAGTGCCTCTTCGCGGAGGGTGAAGGGTGTGGTGTTGGTGGTGACGAGGGTGGAGGTTTGGAAGGTGTCGGTGTTGAACTTGAAGGACCAGTTGACAGTTGGGGCGGTGGTGAGGATGCGGAAGGCGTTGAAGGTGTGTTCGCCCTGGCCGATGCCGACATCGAGGCGGGTGGTGAGGGAGGACTGGCAGTCGATGCCTGAAGCGCCGGAGTTGATGTAGAGGTGTTCGGTGATGCCGAGCTGTGCGATGTCGCCATCGAGGGCGTTGAGGGATTGGATGAAGAGGTGTGCGGTGTGAGGGTCGCGGAGGAAGGAGCCGGAGAGGGAGAAGCCGGCAGAGGCGAAGACCTGGCGCAGGATCCAGTCGAGCCTTAAGGCAGGGGCGAAGGTGTAGCCGTTGCAAGGGGAGCCGTCGGCGGCACGCTCATTGAAGAGACGCACGCCCTGGCGGTTGATACCGGTGAGGGGGTCGGAGGCGGGGTTTTCGAGGATGGCGCCTTCATCGTCGAAGAAGAGGCGGTTGACGAGGTGGGTGACGAGGTCTTGTGCGCCACTGTTTTCGAGGGGAGAGGAGAGTCCCCGGAAGCTGCCGAAGTCGGGGTTGTCGTGGTAGAAGTCGGGGTCGTAGAAGAGGAAGAACTTGTAGATGCTTTCGGGGGAGAGTGAGTTGGCGAGGAACTGGCGGAAGTTGGCGCGGTGTGTTTCGAGGTCGTCGGAGGGTTGGGAGATGGTGATGTCGGGGCCGAAGTTGTTGTCGGCGAGCCGTCGGCCACCGAATTCGGCATTGAGGCCGTTGAGGATGACACCACAGGAGAGGGTGCGTTGGTCGGAGACTTGCTGGATGTAGAGCTGGCCGTCGGCGATGGGGATGCCGTCGAGGGAGAGGCGGCAGGGGTAGCGGCGGTAGTTGGGGAGGCAGATGAAGCGTGCGCCGTCGAGTATGGCGTCGTTGGGTTCGGCTGGGAGGTCGAAGGTCCAGACGAGGTCGGAGCCGAAGTTGTCGGAGTCGAAAGCGGAGTTGCGCTGCTCGAGAGATAGAACTGTGTCGGCGGGGATGAAGAGGAAGCGGTTGTTGACGGAGACGGCTATCATCTTTTAGATTAGAGAATTACGAATTAAGAGGATGATGAGGATGATGGCGGCTTTGGTGAGCAGGGAGAGGAAGCAGCCTATGAGACCGGCGGCGACATCGAGCCAGTCCCATGCGGACCAGTTCCATTGGCGGATGGGCTTGCTGTCGTTGCCGAAGGAGTGGTGCACGTCCTTAAACTCCATGCCGCAGATGCAGCCGATACCCATGAGCTCGGTGCCCAAAAGGGAGACGAGGTAGATGCCCCAAAGGTGCTGCAGGCGGTGAGAGGTGCGGAGCCATGCGGTGGCGTTGCGGAAAAGATTAGTCATCGGTGTCCTCCTTTTCTTTTTTTAGGTCGGCACCGTCGCCGATGGCGACGGAGGTGTTGCCATGGGTGAAGTGTACTTCCTTACCAAGGATAACAAGGTGTGGGAGCTGAGCGAGAGCGACGAAGGCGAAGAGGATGCCAGCAGCGGTGAGCACGGAGCCGTCGATTACGCCTGTAGGCGGGACGAGGAAGCCCGCGATGAAGAGCGCGATGGCAGCGATGCAAGTGATGATGAAGAAGGGGTTTTGAGCTTTCATGGAAGTAGGATTGTATTTTTTGCAAAGATAAAAAAAACACTCCCGTCCGCTGGGGACAGGAGTGTTTTAGAGAGGGCAGACAGTAGGGGAATAGTTTAGGTAGATGGAGAGGTGAGGCGGTAGGATTCGAGGTCGAAGGTGTCGCGCTGCTGCCAACCGAGCTCGAGGCAAGACTGGATGTGGGAGGTGACGGCTGAGAAGAAGGTTTTGATTTCGGAGATGGTGGAGAAGGTGACGTAGGCGGGAGCCTGGTCGGAGCCGAGCTTGATGCGGACGGGTAGGTTCTGGCCGCCGGACTGGACGGCGGTGTCGTGGATCATTTTGTAGTTAAGCTGGTTTTCTTGAGAGAGCCAGACGAGGTGTCCACCATAGGTGAGGCCTTCGCGTATGAGGCGGGCTGTTTCGTTGGAGGACCAGGAGTCGAAGAGGGCTTTGATTTCGTCGGGGGCGGGCTGGTGGTCGAAGTCTTCTTCGAGCCAGGTGGCGCCACCGTCGGTGTCGGCCTGAAGGTTGAAGCGGATGCGCCAGGTGTTGCGGCGCGGGTTGACACATTCGATGAGAGGGGTGTCGAGGGAGCCTTGGGATTTACGCATGGGTGAGGGGTGTTAGGTGAATTTGTATTTAGTCTTTCCTTTGCCAAAATTTTCTGCCTTGATGGTGGTCTTAAAGGGGAAGCCGTCGGGGAGTTCGCGAATTTGGTCGAGGATGTTGCGCATTTCGACGGAGGCGGTAAAGAATTTTTGTAATTCGCCGTTGTATTCGATGGAGACGAGAGTGCGGTCGTCGCCTTTGTCGGTCTTGATGCCCGTTTCGAAGTCGCGGATGACGATGGGGAGGTTGACAAGGTCGCGAATAGAGACGGTAGTGCCGGGGAAATGTTTTTTGCCGTCGGCTGGTTGGAAGGATACGTTAAGGTCTTTAAAGTCTTTCATGTTTTTACCTGTTAAAAAGTTGAACAAATTATTACAATCGGCATGTTTGGTGATACCGTAGAAACTTGCGATGAGCACTTGGCGACGGCGGCGAGACTTAACGTCGGCCATTCTTCGAGCCATGTTCTGCTTGATGCGCTTGCGGAGTGCGACATGGGTGGGATAGATGACATATCCGAGGAAGTCGATGCCCTCGGCTGTGGGGAAGACGCGCTCGTTGTGTTTGACGGATAGGCTGACGGAGGCGAGACGCTGATGGAAGAGGTCGCGGTATTGCCAGAGTTGCTTTTTGTCGTGTGAGAGGAACACGACATCGTCGCAATAGCGGTAGTAATAAGGTACAGCCAGCTGGTCCTTGAAGTAATGGTCGAGCACGATAGAGAGCAGGAGGTTGGCAATGCCCTGGGAGCTGCGTAGACCGATGGAGAGTCCCTGCGGGGTAAAGTGGATGAAGTCGGAGAGGAGAGAGAGGAGCGTGGGGTCTTTGAATACGTGGCAGACGGCCTGCATGGCGGAGTCCTGGTTGATGGACTCATAGAACTTGGAGATGTCGAGTTTGAGGCAGAACCGAGTGGCGACGGGGTTGCGACGGATGTCGTCGCGGATGTAAGCCATGAGGTCGTGCATGCCCCGGTCTTTGATGCTTGCGCCAGTGGTGCGGACGAGACGAGGCCTTATGTGCTTGTCGACGACGCGCATGACGGCGTTGATGGCGATGCGCTTGCGAAGGGGCAACACCTGAAGGTGGCGAAGCTTGCCATGTTCGAAGACATCGCGTTGAAAGTAGAGGCTGAGGTCGAGGTGCCCAGAGCGGAGCTCGTTGGCGATTTTCTCAATTTCCTCGTCGCGATGGGCGATGATATCGCGACCGACGGCAGAACTTTTCCTTTTGGTGCCAGCCAACACTTCGTCGATAGCAGCATAGATGTTGCTATAGGCAGTGATTTCGTCCATAATGTAGCCGTCACGTTTCATGCCGAAGCCTTCCTTTTCTTGGGTCCAAGACCGTCGAGAACCGAAAGGAACCTACCAGCCTCTACCCAGTAATCTTGATTTTTCACCTTTCCGTCGAAGACGCTGTTGGTGTGGCGCAATCTCCCTCGGCGCAGCATACGCGGGCGCACCCACCCTTGCCGTTGGCCGATTAGGTGGCAGCCTGAGTAATCGAGGCTGCCGAGGTAGTACAGCCGGGAGCCGTAGTTCGCGTTCGAGTTCGTGGTCGTGTTGAGCGCATTCGCATTCGTGACACCGCCGTTCGAGTTCGCGTTGTTGTTGGAACGAAAGAGGACACGGCCCCTTGGGGATTTCTGCCGGTAGAGTAACGGAAAAAGGTTCATTTTGGTATAGAGAGGTCAAAATTTAAAATTGCGACCCGCTTACGCGGGAAAGAAAGGGGGACTGTCGTCCCCCACGCTTTAACGTTTTACGATGGCGGCGGCCGTGGTTACGAGATGGCGGTTATCGCCTTGAACGCTTCGACGGAGGCCGCCTTGACGAGGGTACCGCGGAAGGCCAGCCGGGAGCCGTAGTACGCGTTCGAGATCGTGGTCGTGCTGAGCGCATACGCATTCGTGACACCGCCGTGAGAGTACGCGTAGTAGCTGGAACGAAAGAGGACACGGCTTGTGGAGGCTTCGTAGGAATGATAGTCGGCATAGTAGGTGGAGTCGGAACCGCCGCTGTTGCCTGTGGGGACGATGTCCATGTATTTGCCGAAGACGACACGACGGATGTAGGCGGAGGCCGTGCGGCCTTGAATGTTGCGGGTGGAGCCGTCGGGCATGGTGATGCGCCAGATGCCGTTGGCTGAAGAAGGGTTGATGCGCACTTTGTCGACACCCTCGAACTTGTCGCCGTAGAGGTCTTGGTAGCCCATGCAGTTGATGTTGCTGATGGCAACGCGGGAGCCGTTGGCAGAGAGGTAGTAGGTGGAGCCGAGGATGTTGACGGTGTCGAGCATGCCGAGTGAGGCCGTGCCATTCATGTTGCGGGTGTAGGAGGAGGATCCGAGGCCACACTGAGCCTGGCTGTCGCGGGTGCCGTAGCGTGCGAAGAAGAGATTGGCGATGTCCTTGTGCATCTCATAGTCGATTTGCTGCATGCCACGGTTGGCAGAATAGGTGCTGAAGCTTTGGTATGTGATGCCGCCCTTGCTGGCAGCGGCAACCATGACACTGCGCAGAACACCGCTCACCTCGCTTGTTTCGGCGACACCGACGAGACAGGCATCGTGTTCGACCCAGTCGGGTTCCATGTCCTCAATGTTGTCGGAGGAACTAAGGACGACTTTGTCGAAATCGACGTTGCGGGCAAAAGTGAAACAAAGTTGCGTAGCACCTTCGGGGACTGGCGCGATGAGGTACATACCATTAGACATGACAGCTCCGATGCTGACATCGGAAAGTACATTGCCTTGGGCATCGACAAAGACGCTGCCGAGGCCAGTGGAAGTGCCGTCATCGGAGACGACGGTGGGGAAGCGGACAAGTTTGAAACCGCTGACCTGGCAGGAGGCGACATTGTAATCGATGCTGTTGGAGAGAGCCTCGTTGAAAGTGTTGTGGCCGATGGTTAACTTGTGGTATTCGTTGACCTCCAAGTCGGAGAGAGCGAGTACTTGAACATCGGGAGTGTTGGGGGTGTTGGAGAGGGAACTGAAGCAAGCGTATTTTTTATCGTTGAGGAGGTCGTTGATGCCTTTGTACCAGTAGTGGGGTTCGAACATCATGACATCGCCCTGGGAGCCGTCGAGAGGCGCGACGGTGCAGTCGGCCTTGTTTTCAGCATCGGCGAAGACGCGGCCATCCTCGTCGTGGAGTGGGAAGTAGGTCATGGTGCCTTGGGAAGACATCTTGGCGAGGCAGCGATGGCGTTGTGCAAGAATCATGGAGATGTGGCCTGATGGAGCGTAGTCGGCATCGAAGCGGTAGCCGGTTTGGTTGTCGAGATTGGAGATGTTGGCGGGGTCGGACACCGACTCGTCGAACTCGATCATGGTATAATTGGGCAGGTGGAAGTTGAGACCGGGGAAAGCTTCGCGGAACTCGGCCATGCGCTCGTCGCTAAGGAAGCGGGTGAGGAAGACATCGCCCATGAGCTGGCAGCGAGGGACGGCGTTGCCGTCGGCATCGATGCCACGGAGATTCTTGTAGCGAGCGAGGATGGTGCCGTCGTCGGAGAGGCTGATGCCTTCGACACGGAGACGGTCGAGGTTGGGGCAGCGGCTGGCGAGCTCCACCCAATCGAGGTTGGGGCAGTTGGCGAAGTTGAGTGTGGTGATGCTGTCGTAGCCTTGGATGGAGAGTCCCTGCATGGTGAGGAGAGGGAGATAGCGGAGTTTGAGGACGGTGAGGGTGTCGGGCAGGACACATTCCAAGATGGGTGCGCCCTCGGCGAGTTCGACGCTTTGGACGGCGGTGCCGCCGAGGCGGAGCACCTCGAGACGGGTCTGGTTGGAGATGTTGAACTCGGTGCTGCTGCTGGTACCAGTCTTCACGCCGACGTGGTTGGTGCAGTCGATGAGGCGAAGGCGGGTGCATTGCTCGAAGTTGAAGAACCAGGACTGGGTGCGTGTGGTCTGCGATGCAGCCGTGATTTCGCGCAGTAGTTTCGCCTTGTTGAGGTTGATGCCGTTCTGGAGTGAACCGGCCACACCGGAGAGGTCGATGCGCTCCATGCAGGAGGCACCGTAGAGGTCGACGGGGTCGTTGACCGTGATGGCACCATCGAAAGTGAGGGTGACGGTACCGCCTTCGGCAGCCTGCTGAGGGTCGTTGTGGGAGCCGTTCTTGGTGTTCCAGTCGAAGAAGTAGGGGGCATTGGAGCGCACGACGATAGTGCCGGGTGCATCCGTCGAGAGGCGCGAGAGGTACATTTCCACGTTGTCGCCGTGGAAAGTGTCACAGCCGTACTTGGCATCGAGGAGGGCGAAGCGGTGGAGGATGGTGTGGACGCGATGGGAGTTGTTGGTACCGTCGAGGGCGTAGATGAAGGGGTATTTGACACCCTCGGTGGAGACACCATCCTGAATGACGGTGACACCCTCGGTGGCGGGGAGGATGTACTTGAATTCGCCGGACTTGTTGTAGGCGCGTTCGCACCAGTTGCCCTGCTGCTCGACGTTGAACATGTGGAGGACATAGTCGTTGGTGAGGATGTTGCGCATGGCTTTGGCGGCAGCCTTCAGCTCGTCCTCGAGGTTGGCAAGGACGAGACACCAGAGCCAGGAGTCGTGACCCTCGAAAGCGTACTTGGATTTGTCGGAGTCCCAAGTGTCGCGGGTGAGGGTGTAGAGGTAGGCGAGGAAAGAGTCGTTGCGCTTGCCGAGTTGGGTGTCGCCATCGTAATAAGTGATGTACCAATGGAGGAAGTCCCAAGTGCGGAGGATGGTGTTCTTAGCCCGTTGGTCGACGGACATGAAATAGTCGGTGAAGACGTAGTAGGTGAGTAAGTGCTGCACATTGAAATATTGGGATACCTCGGACTTGAATTTGGCCGACACCCATTTTGCCCGGCTTGTGTCGCTCCATCCCTGGGTGGTGCCGTAGTCGGGGTTGGCGAGGGTCATAGAGCCGACCTGCACACCGTCGGAGGCGGCGACGCAATCGTAGATCCACCCGAAGAGGCGTTTGATACCCGTGCGCTGGTCGTTGGTTGCGGAAGTTTCCTTTGTCGGGTCTGTCACCACCCATTTGTAGTCTTCGGGGTGGTTAAACTCAAAGCCTTCGTCGAAAGAGGCGTCGAGTTGGTCGGAGAGAGCGGAGCTGTCGGCAGAACCGGCAGACTGGAAGAGGCAGAAGGGGTTGCTGTTGTTGAGACCTTCGAGGGCGATACTCGCGCCGAAGTTATGCTCCACCTCTTCCTCGTCGGTGAGCTTGACATGGCCGAAGATGTTTTTCGACTTGCCTTTGTCGTGGTTGAAGTTGTACTGGCCATAGTAGCGGACGGCGTTGGTGGGGTCGTCGGTGTCGGTGCAGAAGACATCGACGGGGAAGCCGTCGATAGCCTGGCGCACGTCGGGGTCGATAGCCTGAGGAGGGGTGAGATAGCCGAGCTGGCGCATGAGGTAGTCGAACATCTTAGCACCGCCGGTGTTGAGGGTCATGGAGGAGTCGGAGTAGTCGGCTTTGAGGCAGATGAGTGGAGCTTCGCGGTCGCCGGAGCGGAAGATGTAGCCGGAGAAATCATCGTCCACCGTCCAAGTGCCGTTGGTGTCGCGGCGATAGGCCACAGCCGATGAGGGCTTGGTGAGATAGATACGATAGTTTTTGCGGGGATACTTGGTGGAAGATGTGCCCTGGATGCGGAGATTGCAGCCCACAATCTTCAGATCCCATTCGGGACCGAAGGGGCTGTAGTAGACAAAATCGGTGAGGAAGTCGGTTTTTTTATTGTTGGCGGAGTTGACTTCGTCGAGACCCTTAGGTCGGGTGAAATGCACCGCTCCCCTACCCTTTGCGAGAACCTTGGTAATGTCGTAGAGTCCATTTTCGAGCACGTCGTTTTCCTGATACTTGGAAAGCATCTCGTTGACGGTTTTGCGGTCGACGATGAAATTGTCGACCAGTTCGTCGTCGAGCAGAGCGCGGTCGTAGATGCGGATGGAGCGGAGTTCGATGTCGGCGGCGGCACTGTCGAAGGTGATGCCGACGGGGGAGTTCTGGACGAAATTGTCGTTGGTGTCGTAGATATCCGCTTTTTCGCGGGTGCCGTTGACGTATAATTCCATCAGCCGATTTTCGGTTTTGCGGCCAATGACAAAGGCGAGCTTGATATCGATGTCGGAGGCAAAGATTTTCTCCACGCCACCGACACGGGTCTGAGGGTTGCCGTCCTCGTCATTGTAGTGGACGACAGAGCCGGTGAGCATGGATGCCTTAGAGCCGGTGATGCGGAAGCCTTTGCCACCGGAAATGCAGCTGATGATGTCGGCGGCATTGTCGATGACATTGGAGATTTTGAACTCCATTTCGATAGTCTTGCCAGAGGCGGCGGGGTCGAGAGCATGGTCGAAGGGGAGCGCATTGACAAGGATGCGGGCCCCATTGCGCATGACGAGCGCATCGCCGTTCCATCCTGACGACTTCCAGTCGAAGCCGAAGAAAGAGGTGGTGACTCCCGCATAGGTCCAGGAGGCGGGATTGCTCTCGTCGTTGCTGCGCCCTGTAGCGGAGAGCTCGAGGGAGTAGCCGGTAGCCTTCTGCACTTCGATAGTGGAGGCTTCGACAACAATATTGAAGAGGTATTCGGTAGAGCCACAGAGGTAACGCTCGGCCACAGTGCCTGACTGAGCGTAGCGGGTGGTGTAGGTCTGTCGGGTACGACCGACGGAGAAGGTCTGATTGAGGATGTTGTTGCGATATTCGGATATGACCGCCGTGGTGCTGGCGGGGTCATAGGCGAAGTAGTAGAAAGAAGAGGCAGCGTACTGAGTGGCTAAAATAGACGGGGTAAGATGTGAGGAACCGAGGAAGGTGAGGCCGTCGTCGCGGGTGAAGAGCAATCCGATAAAAGGAGCTGAAGCGCCCGCTTTCAATATATCTATATAAGTGCTTTCGGAAAGGAGGTCGTCGTTTTCGGCCACCAGCTGGAGGGTGTGGCGACCGGAGGAGAGAGAAGATGCAGCGATGGAGAACTGGCCGTTGGTGGTGCCGGATTTGGTGACGGTGGCAGACATGGGGGAGTCGGAGCCGTCGATGTAGAGGTTGACAGACTTGGTGCCAGAGCCTTTGACGGTATAGCCGATGGTGACGGTGTCGCCGTCGGCATATCCGCCCTCCATAGCTTTAGTAATAAGAGCGGAGGCGTTGTTGAGTTCCAAGGAGAGCTGCACAACGGTGACAGAGATATAGAACTGCTTGCTTTGCTGAGTGCCGCCATCGGTAGCAGAGGCACGAATGGTGACACCGACAGTGCCGGCAGTGGTGAGCCAGGGGTCGAGCGTTATCTGGTGGGCAGCTTCAGACGGGGAGACGGAGGAAAGGGTTTCTTCATGAAGAGTGACAGCACCGCGCTTGATGGAGACGGTGATATCGCCAACAATTCCGTCGGCGATACTGTCGGCGTTGAGGTGGTTGTAGTACCAGGAGAGGACAGCGTGGCCACCCTCTTTGACCTTGGAGGAAGAGACGGTGGCGTTGAGTGTGATGCGGGAAGTTTGCACTGCAGGGCCGCCGCCACCGCCGGAGACGGTGAACTGAGCCACCTGACGGCCATTTTGGGAGAGTGTGACCTGCTGGCCATTGTCGACAGTTTCGACATCGGCATCGAAAGAGGGGTTCTGCAGTGCAGTGATGGCGGTGGCGACGGCGGCGTTTTCGACGGGGTTGGTGCTGGTGGGGTCGAGGCTGTTGTCGATGTGGGTGACGGCGTTGTTTTCGAGTTCGATGATGCGCTGGGCGATGGCGGCATTGCGGACGGGGTTGTCGCTGGAGGTGTCGAGGTCTTGGTCGACGACGACCTTGTTGCCGGATACGTCCTTCCAGTTGCCCTCAGTAGTCCATTGGCTGACATCGTCGAGGGTATACTGCTTGGTTTCCCATGTGTTCTCTGCTATCATGTAGGTGATGCAGAGGCCGCCCTTGCGTTTCTTGGCGGGTACTGCAGCGAGGGCTGTGGCGAGGGTGTAGAAGCCGCTTTGGGGACGGCCGAGGTTGAGGGTGTTGCCATCGGAGGCGGGGTCGCCCGGGATGACGTTGCCCTCGGAGTCGATGACGAGGGTTTTGCCCGCGTTGGCGGCACCCTGACTGGCACTGACTTTGTCGGCGAGGGCAGCGTCGACCTGCTGCTTGGTGTAGGTATCGGCTTTGTCGGCTTTGTCGGCCACGGTTTGCGAAAGTGTTTCGAGGGCGGCGGTACCGGCCTTGGCGGCAAGAGCAGTGTCGACCTGCTGCTTGGTGTAGGTGTCGGCTTTGTCGGCCTTGCCATTGATGGCTTCGGCGAGATTTTCGAGAGCCTGAGTGTCGGCTTTGTCGGCAAGTGTATCAGCCATGTTGCCGACAGTTTCGGTGAGGGATTCGAGGTCGGCCTGGGAGGCTTTCTCGTTGACGGTTTCCTGTAGTTCCTGAAGGTCTGAGAGGTCGGCCTTGCGGTCGAGAGCCTCCTTGACGCAGCGGGAAGAGGGGACGCGGTTGTCGGCTGGGTCGGCTGAGAAGGTGATGTCGATGGGGACAGTGCCCTCCTGGGGAGATGGGGAGTAGATGTTGGTGGTGACACCGTCGACGGTGATGGCCGCGATTTGAGAGCCTCCGTCTTTGTCGGCGATGGCGCGGACGGTGACTTCCTGCACGCCTCCACCATTGAGGTTGAGCGGAACCGAGGCGGACTGCCAGTCGCTGCCATCGAAGGAGAGGATGGAGAAGGTGTTGGGGCTGTCGGCAGAGAGGATGAGTATTTGAGAGCCTGCAGCAGAAGTGTCGCCATCGGCGAAGGCCTGAGCGATGGCACTGCGGAGGTCGGCAGAGGCGGCGAGAGAGGGGAAGATGCCCCGGATGTTAACAGGCATGGCGGAGAGTTTGTCGGCGAGGGACTGCTGCAGGGCTTCAACATCCTCGGCATCGGCCTTGGAGGCAAGAGCCTGGTTGGCGACAGAGGTGGCGACCTGCTCGGCGCGTGCAAGGATGGTGGGTTCGGAGTTGCCGCCGGAGCCGGGGTTGATGTCGATGGCGATATCTTCGGAATTGGTGTTGCCGACGATGGTGACACCGTTGATGGTGGGTTTGTTCTCCAGAGCCTCATAGCTGATGCGGCCATTGACAAGGGATCCGCCAATGGCTGTGGAGAAAGAATTAGACTGAGCAATGAGCTGGTTGAGGATGGCGATGACAGTAGACCAGGTCATGCCTTCATTGAGCTGTTGTACCGGCATAATGATTTATAGATTTGATAGAGGGATAGCAGAGATAGAGATTATAAGGTTTCGTGGAGGGCATTGGTTGAGGGGATGAGGCGGGTGTCGAAGGAGAGGTAGGCATCGGCATCGTCGGTGTGGTCGATGTCGACGGTGACGGTATTGGAGTTGGAGCGGACGGAGTTGGAGGGGAGGTTGTCGGTCTGGTTCTCGACAAAGCGGAAAGAGAACTGGAGAGTGACGAGGTCTTCCTCATCGTTGCGGAAGGTGACAGAGGCGGGTTCGATGGCTATACGCTGCCAGGCACCGGCGTTGAAGTAGTAGTGGTAGGCTGAGGCGAGGGAGCGAGCGAGGCGGCGGGCTTCGACAGGACGGAGAGCGGCAGAGGTGGCAGTGAAAGACTGATAGCGGTCGGAGACGGAGACATAGTGTCGATGCCGGATGTGGAGAGATTCGCCTTCGGCCACGGCAGCGGCGGCCATCGAAGCGGCGACGAAGGAGGAGAGGATGCCCCACTGGTTCTGCAGCAGGAAAAGATGCTGGCTGTAGAAGTCGGGGATGAGACGGTAGGTGCGCGAGAACTGGGGCGTGTTGCCCGATGGGAAGAGAGTGACAGAGTAATAGGCCGAAGTGGTGGCGGAGAGTGCGACGGGACCGACAGAGAGACGGTAGAAGTTGCCGTTCTTAACCGTGAAGACAGTCCATGTGGTGGTGGAGGATCCGTCGGGGGCAGTCTTGACGACACGGAGGCGGAGGGAGACAGAGGAATTGATGGCTTCGGATGCGTTGAGGTAGAAGATGGTGAGAAATTCGGGCTGGGAAGCGTGAACGTCGATGGAGAGGTTGTCGTCCTCGCCGATGACACGGAAGCAGGTGACGTTGGTACCACCGACAGAGGAGAGCTGGTCGGAGGGGAAATGGTCGAGCCAGTCGGGGAGGTTGAGGCGGTGGTAGTAGTCGGAGACTTCGCCCGCGATGGCGTAGAACCAGGAGGAGGTGGTGACCGACTGGATGAGGGGAGTATCACCCCAGCACTCGGCATAGCGGATGCGATATTTGAGGAAAAGGTTGGTGAGGAGGGTGAGTCCGAGAGGCTCAGCCGCAGCGGGGATGTCGGGCTGAGGGATGAAGGAGGCAAGCATGTCGAGCGGCACATCGAGGTAGCCGTCGGTGTCGGGTTGGAAGAACATCCAGCCGGTGGAGTGAGAGGAGACGTTGTTGCAGTTGTTGGAAAGCACGTCGAGGGCGACGGCAAGGGAGTAGTTGGAGCGGCGGGTGGGGTCGGTGCCAGGGGTGTTGTGGCCGGGATGGATGCCCGCTTCATCATTAGAGAGGCGAGTGCCGTCGGTGGATTCGTAGAAGAGGTCGACGGTGTGGCATCCGGGGGCGACGGCATTGAAGGCGACACCGATGGATTGGTCGTTGCGGACGGTGTAGGTGATGGTGAAGATTTGGGAGATATAGTAGTTGGTAGAGAGTTTGTCGACGAGGTCGGAGAGAGAGGTGAAAGTCCATGCACCACCACCGAGGAGTACGCCGGAGAAGGTGTAGCGGTGCTCGTCGATGAGGACGACGAAGCGGATGTGGTCGATGCGAAGAGAGACTATCGGGTCGAGGAGCCATGCGCTATTGGAGGGAGTACCGACAGAGAGGCTGGAGGAGCAGAGGAAGCGGAAGAAGTTCCGATTGCGTGCCCAGGACCAGGGAAAGGGGGAAGAGATGAGTGTGACAGACATGATGCAAAGATAGAGTAAAAGGGTGAGTGAAACGGGGACAGGTCAGAGGCGGGCGATGGAACGTAGGAAGTTCTCGTTGGCATCGAAAGTTTCCTGCGTGCGGCGGGAGATTACGGCACGGCGGTTGGCAGGGTCGGAGAGGTAGTCGGCGAGGCGGCGCATCTCGGCGAGGAGGGTGGCATTGATGCGTGCAGACTCGTTGCGTTGCTGGCTGACCTGTCGGACGGCGGGCATGTTGACGGCGGCCATGGAAGGGAGACGCTGGTAGTTGTCGAGGGCAGCGATGACAGGAGCGGTGACGGGGTCGGTGAGTAGGCGGTGGGAGGCTATCCATTCGGAACCAGCTTCGCCGACCATGATTTTTTTGTCGCGGACGAAGCCGCCACGGGCGTAGGGTTCGGGCTCGGAGGCGATGGCGGCGATCTGTGCAAGGGTAGCTGCACCGACAATAGCCGTTTGAGCGGCACGCGCGGGAGTTGGGCCATTGCCGGCATCGGACCAGACACGGAGGATGGCCAGTGCAGCGGCCATGGCAGCCTCGGAGGCATTGAGCCACTTTTCGCGGCGCCAGGCAGCGAGTTCTATTTCCTTCTGCTTGGCCTGATAGTCTTCTTCGAGTTTGGCTTTGCGTTTGTCGTATTGCTCCTGTGTGATGAGGTTCTGTGCGAGTTGGTCGTCGAGGTTCTTGATGTTTTGGTCTTTCAAGTCCTCAGCTTCGTTGAGTTCGCGCTGGCCGATGTTGTCGACGATCTTGAAGATGTTGCCGAGGATGTCGAGAGCCTGGTCGCCGAAGAACTGGAGGTTGGAGATGAGGTTGTCGAGGAGTTTGCCCTTGCGGACTTTGTTGGCGAATTGCTCGGCACCGGCGTAGATTTCGTCGAGGGTGCGCTGCTGCTCGATGAGCGCGAGGGTTTGGAGTTCGTATTCCTGTCGCTGGGCAGGATTTGTGGCAAGTTTTTCCATTTCCTCGGAGGCTTGGCGGGCGTTTTCAATCTGTTGTGACAGCCTCTCGTATTCCTTGGCATCCTTATCGATGTCGCCGGAGAGGGAGAAGGAGGAGGTGTCGACAGCGGTGTCGATGCCGCGGAAAGCCGATGCGGAGAGATGCTGTTTGGCGGCGGCGTACCGCTGGATGAGGGATTCGAGCTGCTGACGCTGGGAGTCGAAGATGTCCTTGCGCTGGAGGTCGTCGGCGATGGCGTTGATTTGGTTGTCGATTTCGGAGAGCTGCTGTGCTAGGCGAGCTGCAGCGTCGCGCACCTGGTTCAACTTTTCATTCGAGGTGTTGGATTTGGCGAACTTCTCGGCCTCGGTGTTGAGTTTCTTGATATACTCGTCGATTTTGGCCTGTTTGTAGGCTGCTTCGGCCTCGTTGACCTGTGCGATGAGTGCGTCCTTCTGCTGGCGAGTTGCCCCGACGGATTGCTCGATGTAGCGACGGAGGGAGGCGGAGCGGTTTTCGATTTCGGCGAGGGTGCGGGAGAGTCCAGACTGTGCCTTGGCACTGAAGTCGGAGATGAGACGCTCGGCCTGTTCCTTGACTTGTTGCCATTTTTTGAGGTCTTTTTCGGCCTGCTCGGGGTCGGTGGTTGGGGCGGGTTGGGCGGTTGGAGTAGATTGAGTTGATTGTGTAGAGTTGATTGAGGCAATGGCTTTTTGAATGGCTTTGAGACGTGCGGTTTCGTTGTCGATTTTGGCTTGGAAGCCTTCGCGCCCTTGGTCGAGGCCGCGTTGGAAGGAAGCGATTTTCTTGTTGGAGGCTTGTAGTTCTGCTTCTAACGCCTGTAGGCTTTTGCCAGCCAAGCCGAAGGGGTCTTCATTGTGGCCGAAACCTTCATAGAGTTTTTCGAACTCCTGAGTGTCAGAGTAAGCCTGGTTGACTGCGTAGATGTAGCCGTTAACACGGTTGACAAGAGGGTTCATGTTTTCATCCCACGCCTTGGGCACATAGTCCTTGATGCGGTCGATGATGTCCTTTTGCTGTGCGGCAGTAATACGGACACCGTAGTCTTCGGGCAGGAGGTTCTTTATACGGGTGAATATTTTGGCTGCCTGGTCGTCGTCGTACCAACGGGAGAGGACACGCTGGATGCGACTGAGAGATTTTTCCTGCTTTTCGCCGAAAGTGCCAGCTATTTCGGAGAGGTGGTCGAGTTTGCGTTGCTCGATCACTTGTTCGCGGATTTTGTCGATGACAGCCTGGCGGGCTGCAGCAAGGTTGAGGAGGCGGCCTTCTTCGTCGGTGTATTTGGCAAGGATATCGGGGTAAAGTTGGTTGAGACGGTCGAGAGTCTGCCGGTACTCGTCAGTACCTTCAACACAGGCTTCGAGTTTAGAAAATAGATAATTTGCTTCTTTGGACTGTGATTTAATTTGACCGTTTGTTTCTTCGGCTTCTGCGTTGAAGCGACGCTGTTGTTTGACAAGATTGGAGATTTTGACGGCGAGAGCCGTGACAGCGACGATAATGATGCCCCAAGGAAGAGAGAGAAGAGCTGTGCGCTGAGCCTTGGTGGCAGCAGTGGCGGCGGCAGTGGCGGCGGTCTGCTGCTTGGTGACGAGAGTCTGCCATCGCTGGGCTTCGGTAGCGGCGATGGTTTGGCGTTGGAGTCCGGCTTCGGAGAGTTGGTAAGAGCGGTCGGCGAGAATCTTCTTTTCCTCTTCGAGGCGGGACTTGAAGTAGGCAAGGCGGGCAGCCTCTTCGGCCTCCTTGGCTTTGGCGGTGGCGGCAGCCTTGCGGAGGGTGGAGATGCGGGCGAGGTCGTCGAGCTTGTTTTTTATGGCGGTGGCAGCATTGGAGGCGAGGGTGGCGATACGATGGCGGGTGATCCAGGCGACGAGGGTGGCTATACCAGACGTTAGGGCGATGGCGGCGGCACGGTTCTCGCGCCAGAGGGTGAGGTAGCCGGAGAGGCCTTTGATGACGGAGGTGGAGAGGCGGGTGAGGTGGATGACGACGGGATAGAGTTGTTCGCCAAGCTCGAGGCGCATGTCCTGAAAAGCCTTTTTTGCTTTTTCGGCCTGTGCCTGCATGGTGTTGTTTTTGGTGGTGAACTCGCGGATGATGGAGGAGCCGGTGGTGAGCTCGTCGTTGGCGATGGCCTGAGCTTCGCGAATCTGGTCGATGGAGTTGGCCATGGAAGAGATGACGGATGCGGCGCGGGCAGCATCGAGGCCGAGGTCTTCGAAGATGGGCTGGAGGGAGACAAGCCCGCCCTGCCCCTTGAAGCCTTCGAGGACACGGAGGAGCGCTTCGTTCATGTCGCGCTGCATGAGGTCGGAGAACTCCTTGACCTCCATGTGCGCTGCAGCGGCAAACTCGGCGGGTTTCTTGATGAGCTGCATGATGAACTTTTGGAAGGCGGTGGCTGACATTTCCTGTTTCATCATGTCCTGGTCGAGGGCTGAGGCAAAGCCGAGGATGGCATCGGCAGAGAGGTTGGCCTGAGTGGCGATGCCACCCATGCGGGAGAGGAACTCGACTAAGTAATGCTCGTTGGCGGTGGAAGACTGGCCGAGTTGGTTGACAGCAGAGCCGATGGAGAGCATTTTCTTTTCGAGGTCGTCGCCAGCAGCGGTGAGTTGTGCTGTGGATTTTGAATAGACATCGGCGAGTTTGCCGATGGTGACCATGGCACCCTCGCCGAGGACGTCGCCGAGGGCGATGTTGATTTTGTCGGCGGCACGGACGAACTGTTCGACCTGCTGCTGCGAGGAGATGCCGAGTTTGCCTGCCTCGTAAGCGAGCTGGTTAAGTTGCTCTCGGGCAGTGCGGGTGTCCATCTTTTTGAACGACTCGTTAAGCTTCAGCACCTCGTCGCGAGTGAGGCCGGTGGTCTTCATGACATCGGCATAGGCATCGTCGAGTTCGGCAGCGTCGGCGACGAGGTCTTTGAGCTTTCCGATACCGGCATCGGCCATCTGGAAGAGGGTTTGAATGCCCATGATGATGTTGGAAACATTAGCAAGTTTTTCAGTTGCACCGCGCCAAGCGTCATCAAGACCTTTAACCGCTACTCTTTGTTCTTGAATTACGCCTTGGAGTCGGCGTAGTTCGAGAGATTTTTCTATGTATTCCTGGGTTCCTATGGGCAATAAGGCCTGTTCATTTTTTAGGCGAGTTATCTCTGCGCGTATTTGTTTGAGGGACGCCTGAGCCTCTGTTCCATTAATATATATAGATACTGTACGTGATAATTGTTTTGGCATAACTATTTAATTTTGTGCAAAGATAATAGCAAGACGCAAAATAATGGGGGACATTTTTGGAAACAGATTATTATTATTTTAAAAAAAAGTTGTATCTTTGCATCGAAGATGCAAAAATAACAATGATTGAAATTAAAGACATATCAGGTAACGTACTCACAGTAGTAGATGCAGAGTCTTTAGAGTTTGCACAACTAAATCTGATGGATTTAAGAGGTGCAGACCTGAGTGGATTGGATTTGAGCAATGCAGACGTAAGCGATTCGGATCTGACCGGAGCCAATCTGTGCGGAACCGATATGCAATGGGCAGATTTGGGTGGAGCCATACTTGAAGACATTATTACAGATGTCGATACCATACTTCCAGCCAAAACGCATAGAAGTTTCTGCTGCTAATTATTAATCCCATGAAATATTTTCAATGTATTGTCGGCTTGATGTTCGCTGACAATGTCAAGCAATTTCTTATCTTGCCGAGAGAGTGTTCCACTCATCCAGTCAGACATTGAACGGGAAATATGCGAACGAGGATGCCCGTTAGAGACACCGTATTCTCGAAAAATGCCGTGAACGGGGAACTTGAATGCAATGGCAGCAACTTCCCCACTGTCTGATTTTAGCTGATAGGATATATGTGTACGGAGCCGGTGTTCGGTTGTGCCAGCTTTGGGACCTGATTTGTATGTACGAGGTGTTATACGTTTACCTTTGACGAAAGCGGAGGCGGCCTGTTTGGCGAGACGCTGGGTAGCAGCGGACCAGCGTTTGACTTGTTCGTTGTACTCGGACTCGTCGAGGACGGCACGACGGCCAGTGTAGACATCTTTGACTCGGAGGGCGCGGGGCATGGCGGGAATAGATTAGGGGTTAGAGAGCCAGCGGTCGAGAGCCTTTAAGATGCGGCGGAAGGTGGCAACAAAGAGGAGTAGGATGAGAAGGATGATCCACCCCCGCATGTTGGAGTTGACTGACTGTTGGTGCAGGAGACGGTCGCGAAGGGCATGGAGCGCGGCAGTGTCGATGACAGGAACGGTGTCGCGGATGGAGTCGGTGACGAAGAGGGTGACGAGCCGGTCGCGGTAGAAGGTGTCGACGAGGTGGAGGGTGTCGCCTTGGAGGAATTCGTAATGGGTGTGCCAGCGGTCGACAGAGTCGTGCATGATGCTGTTGTGATATTCCGTGCGCACGGAGGGCACCGCCACGTACTGGACATGACGGCACCCGGCGCACAGGAGTACACATGACAAAATTATGAAAAAGTACTTGCTCATTTGAATTGTTATTTGATGGTGATGCGGATGGATTCGCCACGACGGATGGCCTCCTGGCAGAGCTTGGTGAGGCGGGTCATATAGGGTCGGCTGTTGGTGAGACGGCCTTTGACGGTGTTTTCGCCCACAAGGATGCAGCCGAGAGTGTCGTCAGGGGTGTTGCCACTGTGGATGAGGATGGAAGTGAAACCTGGCACGTCGTGGATGAAGGGCACGTAGATTTTATGTTTGGCCCAATACTGGACGCTGACTTTGTAGGTGCCTTTTGGGATAGCGGTTTTGCCATAGACTTTGATACGTTTAATGTCGTCGAGCGACATGTCGGAGGTGAGACCTCGGTCGGTGTCTTCGAGGGTGTCGGAGAACTTGGTGCCGTTGATGTCCATGCGGCCGATGGTGTAGCTGGGACGAGGAGAGTGGCGAGTGACGGTGATTTGCAGCATGGTGTTTTTAGCTTAGAGGTTATTAGTTGATTGATGGATTATCGTGTCCGGCCAGCCCAAGCCTTGCCACGCACCAACCACGCACCCCCGGAACGATAATCCATCAATCAGAGAGGGTTTTGAAAAGACGGATGAGTTCGGGTTGTGGGTGTAGGTCGGGACGAGATTTGACGCAGTCGCAAGCGAGGTAGATGCCGGGGCGGCCATCGACGAAGTCGGGGTGGCGGGTGCCGGTGAGCGGGTTGTAGCGATAGTTGATGCGATGAAGTGCGAGAAGATGAGGCAGAAGGTCTTGGAGGGCGCGGAGCTGAGCGGGATAGATGAGTTCGAAATGGGTGAAGGAGCGGTGGGGCTGTCGGGTGCAGAACTCGTAGAAGAGACGCACTGGAGGCTGGGAGGTGTCGGGGAGTGGCATGGAACGGTCGTCGAGACGGATGGGATAGAATAGACCGTCGGTGTGGCGACGGAGCGGGCCACAGTTGGCAAGGGCGACATTGACGATGAGTGGGTCGTGTGCACCGACGTTGAGATAACGGCTCCAGCGGTCGAGGTTGAAGAAATTGTAGATGGTGCCATCGCGGTCGACGACAAAAGCCGGTAGAGAAAACGGCTGACGCGGCGAATGCGCCCAATCGAAAGCAGATTGTAGAGTGCCAGTGGCGGAGAGGACTATCTGGCGTTTGACGAAGAAACCTTCATTAGTTGAAGAGTCTGGAATATCGAGTTGGTGTATTTCAAGCATGACGGGACTTGTTTTGTTGTGATTGGACAATGATGTTGTCGAGCCGGAAGAGTACCTGTGTAGCGGAGGTGCGGAAGAGCTGTTGCTCGTTCCACACCTCTTCGCCGAGGAGAGACTGCGATATCTGCGGCCACGAGGAGGAGGGTTGCCCTTTGGCGGCAGGATGGGAGGAGAAGAGGTGGCGGTAACGGCTGGTGAGCCGGGAACGCAGAGCCAAGTAGTTGACCTGAACAGCAAGGATGGTTGCCTGGTCGAGCTGCTTGAAGAGGGGAAGGCGGTTGGTGGTACCAACACGCGAGAAGGGGACGCGGGGGTCGGCATCCTCGGACGGATCCGCGACGGAGGGACGGAAAAGACAGGCTGCAACGGCAACCCAGTTGCCGAGCTGTGCCAGCTGGTCGGCAAAGACAAATTCCTCCCATGTAACGTTGTCGAAATTGGCAACCGGGGGGAGACAATGTCGCCCATCAGCGAGGGTGATGTCGGAAATGAGCCATTTTTTTATGCTGGAGTAGTCGTCAAGAAAGTGGAAGAAATCGCGATGGAGCGCGAAGAGGTGCACGGGGAGGAGGAAGAGGCGTTCCTCGTCGGAGAGTGAGAGCAGATGCCGCATGATATCATAGGGCAGCGAGTCGCCCTGAGGCATGTGGGAGACGACGAAAAGGAACTGCGACTGGGTGAGGTCTTCCCAGCGGTCGGGAGCGGACAGTTCGCGCTCATGGGTGCCAATGGTAATCTTAATTGTTTTCATGCGTCCAATTGTTGGGATGGTACATGCAGAGCGGCTCCTGGACCACAAACTCGAACCGCCAGCCGACATAACGTCCGGGGCCATTGGCGATGGGTTCGCCATGGATATCGGTGAGGCGGGTGGAGGTGAGCGACGGGACGGTACCGGCGGCCATGTCCATCTGCAGACGGCCAAGGATATCGAGCCCGATAGTTTCGCAGTCGGCCAAGGCGGCGGCGATGTCGTTCCAATCGTCGCGGGTGTGGTCCTGGGCGACGATGATGGCGAGGGTGCGGAGAAGCTGACGGTTGGTGGGCTGCCCCTCGATGTCAATCAGTGTGCTTTCCATGATGAGAGCGGGAAAGTGCACTTTGGAGCGGAAGCCAGCAAAGAACTCGTCGAGCTCGCAACGGAAGAAGTGGCGGTCGGTGCCTGAGTGATGCAGCTGACGGTGTTGTGCCGCCAGGGAGGAGAAATAGAGTTGCCAGTCCTGTTGAGTCATACGCGGAAAGAGTGTTTGGTGGTGTTGAGGGGCAGATGGGTATGAGGTGAAGACGAGGAGACAACCGACTCTATTTCGGGGAAGGTTTCTGGATGTGATTTGAGATAGATGACGAGTTGTGTAGCGGCGGCTTCGGCGGTTTCTTGGTAGTGGGTGCGCAGCGCATGACGTGTGCGACTGTCGGCTGTCTGCTGGGCAGTGCCTCCAGTGGAACCTTCAGCCTTCAGCGAGCGGACGGTGGCACCACTGTCGGTGACGTAGGCTTGGAGGTGCATGATGGAGTCGGCGAGAACCTTGAAAGCGACGAACCGCTGAGCCAGCGGCAGGATGACAGGGTCGGCCATGCGCCCACTGGAGGGGCGCGAAAGCAGTTCGTCGGCCAAGGTTTTGCCGATGCGATAAGGAAGGTTGGTCTTTTCGGCCAGCGTGACTGCTTGGCGCAGCTTCAAGAAGAGCCGGAAGTCGGGGAGTTGCTCGGTGGTTGCAAAGAACTCCTGAGGAGTGCAGAATAGGCTGTTTTGGCGGTGGGGGTGCGTGGTGTCGTTGTCGCTCCAGGTGCGAAGTCCTGAGTCGACAAGGGCATCGTAAAAATACTGCAGATGCTCGAAGGCCTGTCTGCCCAATGTGTCCTTTGCTGCATCGGCTTGGTAGCGGTAGGCGGTAGCCTCGCCGTTGGGGTTCTGAATGCCGCTGTCGGTGAGGTTGACGGCAAGGAGGTCGAAGCTCTCATAGTAAGCAATGCGGAGGGTGGCTGACTGCATGAGCTGTATGAGGTGGTCGTAGTCACTGTTGACCGTATGCGCCGCATCGTTGTAATAGTCGGCCAGCTGCTGCCACAGGGTCTCCCCTACTATGTCGCAGATATATTTCCGCTCGGCATCATAGAGAGCTGGAGCGATGGTGTGGTAGTCGAAATTGACGTTCACCGGGAGGGATGAGCGGAACTCGTCGGAATGAATATTCAGTTCGGGTTTGAAGAATGTCGGGTTCATGATGTTATCTTTTCTTGGGAGTTGCCGGTGTTGAGGGTTGTGAGGATGGTTTCGCGGTAGCGTAGGCGGAGATTGTGGTCAGGGTCCAGTCCGTTGAAACGCATGGCCAGCAGCATGGGATAGAGCACTTGCTGTTTTTCGATGAAGGTGGTGACAATGGAGACGAGGTAGGATTCGCGGATGTCGGAGCCGGAGCCTGCGTTGCCAGCGTAGCTGCCGCCAGGCATACCGGCACCAAGTGTTGACGGGTTAATCATCATCGAAAAGAGGATTTCACTGTTGGCCGCTGCCGAAGTGTTGAGGCGTTCCTTTGCATCGATCTCGTTTTCAAGACGTGTGATGATCCATTTATCCTCTCCTCTACTGTCGGGGTCGATGCCGTATTCGCTGAGGAATGTTTTGTTGCCTCCAGTGGTACCGCACATCTGTTCCTCGAATTTTTTCCAAAATTCCTCGATATCCTTTTCGCGTTTCTCTATGCCTCCTTCGGTACCGACATAGTTCTTTTCGGGGAAACGTTGCTCGTACCAAGAAGTGGGAACTTGGATGTGCCACATCATGGTGAGGGCGTTCTTGTAGCTTTGCTTCAAGAACTGAGGCACCATGTTTGCCACCTCGATCCAGCCGGAGCGGTTGGCTGCATCCCAGTCGGGTATGCCGTAGTAGTCGGTGTTGGAATAGTAGTTCTGGAGACGAGGGAATGCCATCGGGCGATTGTAGTTGATGCCTCCACGCTTGGCCTTGCGTGTTGCCATGTCCAGGAACGGGTCATCTTCGTTGAGCATCGGTATAATCTCGCAATCGCTCGAGTCGGACGGCAGTCCTTTGTCGAAATTCGGATAGACGCACAGCCATTTTTTGTCTTTGCTAATCCGGCAATGGCGGGCATTGCGTGTGATGATATATTGTATTTTGCCCGAGCGGTTGAAGTAGAAAATGGGATAGGCATTGCCGAATTTGAAGAGGTCGCGGAAGGCGCGAGAGGAGTAGTTCAGGAACCAATAGCTAGTGAGCATCTCTTCCACGTCGCTGTTGTTGTAGGGGGCAAAGAGGTCTTTGCCTTTGTCGTCGTAGCCTTGGAAGAGCACGGGTATTACTCCTTGGCCGAGAGAGGTGCGGGCTTTGAAGCCGACGGCGGTGGAGAGTACGCCAGTGCGTCCGATGATTTTGACGGCTTCGTCGGGGTAGTGGTTAGCCTGGCCCCAGCTGACAAATTCTTTGTCGCCGACGCTGAAGGTGTCTCTTGGCTCTTCGGTGTTTTTGTCAGAAATGGTGGTTAAGGAAAAGAGCTTATCTGAGGTTACAGCAAGCGGTATTCCAGTTTTATGATTGAAAATGATGTTCATTAGAGCATGACGGTTTTGTGATTATAGTCCAAGATATTGTCGATACAGATGGGTAAGACGTGGCCGGTGGGGATTCCAGTGGGAGAGCAGGGTGTAGCGCCACGGAGGCGGGACTTTTTCATATCGGCTTTGAGCCCAGAGGAGAAGGCATAGGGAAGGTAAACGACTTCGCCTGATTTGTTGACGAAACGGATTGAGAAGATGTGTTTTTTGCCTTGTTTGTCTTCGTGGATTTCCATGTCGGATAAGGCTTCGTGTCGTCGGATTGTTTCCATGGTGCAAAGGTAGTTTTATTTATATATATGATTGGGGACATATTTTGGGCGATGCCTTCGGCCCGGGCTATTCAGGGGTACGCTGTCGCTCCCGTGCTGACGCACCAAGCCCTTACTATCCCTATCGCAAGAAGCGTGTGTGCCAATGGTACTTCATCAAAGTGTAGTTCCTGCACATAGATGAAGAACCATTGGCACGAATGAGACATACATTGCTGCACCGTACGAAAAAAAACAGCTCTGCGTCCCTGGCTCGTTCCTCACTGGCGGGAACGACAGGGCTTGTTTTTGTTCGTACGGTGCATCAAAGCATGTCTTTAGAAGCATGAGAGAAAGAGGCGTGTGGTTGCATCAGTATAGCAATAGATTGGCTCCACGTATTCACCAAACTATTGCTGTACAGGTGCAACCGAAGAGGGTCGGCATACTTTCGCAATGGGTTGGCTTGGCCACCTTGCGGCAATCCATACCATGCGAAAGAATGCCTTAGAGGGTTGAGAGTGCCACAGGTACTCACCATCAGGTGTGATGATGAGAACCAGTGGCACGGAGTAGCACACATCTGTCTATTAGAAAGTGTTCTAACAGACAGAAGTGTGCGGGGGAAGTTGTGTAAGAGGAATAAGCGGATGTGGACTGTCCGCTCATGCCTGACGGCAGCAGTGGACAGTCTGGGGTGTGGACGCCCTCTGTAGGAGGGCGCGGAGGGTATTGCGGCGGCGTGGATGACAATTCGACGGCGGGGAGACCCTGATTGTAATGATGATGTCCCAGCGGCAACAGGGAGACCCTTGACAGAAGCAAGGAGACCATGGCGGCAATGAGGAGACCATGGTGGCAATGAGGAGTCCATGGTGGCAACTGGGAGACCATGTCGGCAATGAGGAGACCATGACAGCAGCATGGAGACCATGTCGGCAATGAGGAGACCATG